>Ga0075156_10000271_pt1 | contig 26241 bp, 23 predicted proteins | sample JI81AbrownDNA_FD_70966 | JGI IMG/M metagenome (GOLD analysis project Ga0075156, IMG submission 70966) | Wastewater effluent complex algal communities from Wisconsin, to seasonally profile nutrient transformation and Carbon sequestration -... | ecosystem: Engineered > WWTP > Effluent > Algae...
ACGATTTCGAAGCCGTAATGGCGGGCGAAGTCGAGATAGCGGGGATTGAACTGCGCCGGCTCGCCACGCACATGGCGCAAAACCGCACTGCGCAGGTTATCGACCATGACCTTGCGCGGCACCCCCAGGGCAGCAAAAGCCTTGATGTGTGCCGCCAGAAAGTGTTCCATCGTTTGCGAGAGCGCAAACTCGACGTACATCTTCCGGCTCCAGGCCAGCACCATGACGAAGAACGAAAGGCGGCGGCGGGTGTTGCCGACGGCGATCGTGCCGTATTCTCCCCAGTCGACCTGGGCGGCTTCCCCAGGGGCGAAGGCCAGGGTCAGGAAGGCCTCGCGTCGGGGTGGGCGGATCTTGTGGACGTAGTCCTTGACGATGCTGATGCCGCCCTCGTAGCCAGCATCCCGCAGGCGTTGAAACACCTGCTGGGCGGTGAGCGGGTGCGCATCGAGCCAGCCGACGATGCGCCCCTTGTAGGGGTCGAGCTTGCTGGTCCGCGGGACGCGCGCCCGCGGAGCATACGGGCGGTCGATCCAGTGGCGGACGGTCTTGATGTCCAGGTTCAGGCTGGCGGCGAGTTGTGGGGCCGTCAGATGACTGGCCACCCCCTCGCGAATGGCACACCACGTGGCATAGTCGATCATGGCCGGCTCTCCAGAACAGCGCGCAGCCGCGCCAGACGCGTGCTGACCGGCACACACTCGGGCACGCTCAGAACCTGGTACAACGGTGCGTCGTAGGCGATCAGGTCGAGGGCGATCAAGTCCCGGCGAGCGCGGGCCAGCCGACCGGCATCCATCTGCAGCCGACGGCAGAGGCTGGCCTCGCTGTAGTAGGAAAGACCGCAGGCGTCGGCGACGGTGACGAGAAACAGGTACAGTGCCCAGGCGCAGACGTCAGCCTTCTCGATGTAGTGTTCCCGCACCAGCCGATGATCGAGCCAGCTGAAGTGCGAGGGCACCTGGCGCTGGCGTTGCGGATTCAATAGCCGCTTCGTCGGACTGTTCATGTGTGCCTCCCCGGATGTCCTGTCCCAGTTGTAGCAGCCGGGTCAGTGCCGAGGCGATGTCATCTTGTAACGTGCTTCCCCAGATATGCGCAATTAAGCCAATCAGAACAGCGGGTTGGGCGTTCAAGAAATCTTGTAACGGTGGCGCCGGGTCGGCCTCAGCAGCGTTACAAGATTTCTTCACCAGCAGCGCGGCCTCTGCTGGCAGGGGTGCCGAGGCGTCGGGCTCGAACGTCAAGGTCGCTTGTCTCGCGGACTCGGCAGCCGGCGCACGCGTGCCGCGGCTGTATCCCGGGTGATCCTGTCGCCAGGCCTGGACCCGCGCCACCGCTTCCGGTCCGCGGTGATAGTCGGGGTTCTTGGCGAGCCATCTGGCTTGGCTGGCCCGCTTGCTCGCCGCCCTGCATGCCGCGGCCCCGCAATAACGCTGGTGCCGCGCGTTACGCCTGTCCGGTACGAACGCCCGACCGCAATTCACGCATGGGTCCCGCTTCTCTCTGCCCATCTCGCGTCGCCTCCTGCCTCATCACAGGACGGCCTACTACACGATCTGGAAAGAAAACCAAAGAAGAACCAAGCAGCGAAGAAATACCAGCTCTATATCAATCTCTCGAAGAACATCCACCCCAAGAACATCCAACTTCACGCCGGCTGACGCCGACCACTTTCAGGTTGGCCGCGACACTCCCTCAACTCACACGATGCGCAATCGCTTCAAGAATTCTTAAAGCAGTCTGACGCCAGCCCGGTGTCGCGGGTACCACCGTCTCCGCCAGCCTGATCGCTTCCAGATCGTCAGGCACGTTCCATTCTCGGTTGTCCATTCGCAGAAGGATGCTCCGGGCGAGGCCTGCTCACCAGAGAGTTTCGATTCGGTCAATTGGACCTCAATTTCAGATTCCGACTCAACTTCTTCCTGCGATCGTCCGTTAATCAATGCAAGATCTTCTGCTCTCTGGGGGAATAACGTGATCTACGCGTGCACCAACGATACTGATCTCGATGAACTCATCGGGACTCAATGCTGGGAAGGCCAGCGGCTGTCGTTCCATTACGGCCCGCTCGTTCAGGCCATGAAAGCCGGCGAAGAGTTGGTCCTGGAGAACAGTGCCGCGTTGTCGGCTTTCATGCTCGCGAAGGTTCGCCTGATGCTCGGCGCCATGATTATTGAGGACACCTCAGAAGAGATCTACCCGCACAATGGTTTTCGGCTGACGCTCGGGTAAGGTCGGCTGGATCTGCTGTTCGAGCAAGCCACCGGTCTCGAGAAGCGCTACTTGCAGGCGCTGGATGCCCGCGAGGATCCAGACGCCGAAAGAAGCCGGGAGCCTGCTCTCCGGTTACGGGTTTGCCGGTGCGGCGATGAAATTGTCCGCGATTGGTATGGTATCGACGACAACGGGTTAAACAGCGAGGAGTCGCCCCCACGGCAAGGATCCAGCGGTCGTGCCGACGCCGACGAGCTTGAATTGTCATGCTCCGTGGAAGACTTGCTCCAACACGCATCGGGACGGGACGACGCACTGGCAACCGAGGTTGAGAGCGAGATCAACCAGTATCGTCACCAGGCGCACTGCATCGCGGAGATGCTGGCGACGCTGGGGCGTCTGCAACGCCTTGTACACTCCCCGCGCCGGACAAGCGGTGGAGAGCAGCGTGCTTCCCGTCTCACCGCTTGCGAGGCCATCGGCGTCGCACCCGCTGCCGCGATCGCTTTACTGGAAGCAACAGGAGCAAGGTCTTGACGTTTAGGTCCGCTTCCGACCCAAAGCGGAACTTGCCTGGGATGAAGACCGGCCATTGGCGTATGACGCGGGCCTGGGCAGCCAATTGCGATCGAGGCAGATCGAACTAACCTGACGGAGGCCCCGCTTGGTTCATGCACCAGAGAATCTCTTGATGAAAGCTACGGCTGTCGCAGCCGAGACCTCAGCCGCGTAGGCTTGGTACTCGTCGTCCTTGTCCTTATCCCCGCCGTCGCAAACTGCCTTCAAGGAGATGAAGTGGGCGACCGAGTGGGAAGACTCAGCGGCAACGTACACGGAGTACGTTTCCATGTCGATGCCGACAACAGCGCGGTGTTGAGTCTGGGCTATGGAATCACGAACCTTACCATCTGCGAGAACCGCAACGCTCGTGGCAACTGGCCCAGTGACGAGCTTCGGAACAGCTACGCCAACCTTGCGTGAGGCAGTGCCAAAGGCGTTCCATACTCTGTCGTCGCGCACCATGTCCAGAAGACAGAACTTCACTTCAGGGCTCACATGGACTTGGTGAGGTGAACCTTGGAAACCCGAAGTTCCGTCCATGACAGAAAATTTTCCGTCTTGCCACAACCAAGAGGTTTCTGCCGCAACTACGTCGCCCAGCGTAGTCTTCTTAGGGTAGCCCGCGCAGATGCCGGCCATAACGACGAGCTTTGGATTTAGTGCTTGGCAAAGCTTTGAAGTGGAGACAGCCGCGTGGACAGGGCCCATCCTCTCGCAATGAGCCGCCGCCACCAATACCTTGCGAGTCTCTGAGAGACTCAGCTCCCCGAGTCGGTAATACTGTCTCACGTCCAATGGTTGCTTGGGGCCGAGCGACAGCAACGCACGCTCTACAGCCGCGAACTCCGGTTCGAGGAGTGCGGTGATGATAAGGACGTCAACTTCGGGGTTCTTCGCAGCTTGGCCTGTCTGAGCTTTCTGAATGTATCGAGCTATTGAGATGAGGTCGTCCAAAAAGCTTGTGGTGTCATCCCTGTAGCGCAGGAGGCCCCATGGGCGTCCAGAGAAGAACTTTTGGGTCTCTGGTGCGAGCTGATCGGCCCGTGAGATAGACAACGTGTAGGCCGCCCCGTAACCTTTTTCGAACTGTGAGACTGACTCCAGTAGGTCCAGGCCATTCGCCTCGGACGGTTCGCCGCGGTACTGCCGCGGGAGTATTAGGTCCGCCAACAAGAGGTCGTAGCGCTCGGCTTTCAGCCGCGCAAGGGCGGCGGCGACTGTCTCCACAACGTCTGGCTGGTCGAAGAGTTCGGGGTTGTCCCTTATAGCGTCGAGCACACGGGTTTTCTTGTGCAGTTCATCCTCAACAAAGAGAACCTTGAGCGGCTTCATTACTTCAGTGCCTTTCGAATTAGTGCAGAAAGCTCGTCCGCCCAAACGGTGTAGACAGAGTCGAAGAGGACACTTCCTCGAAAGAGCCCCGGATAGTTCCTCATCAGACGCTTCGAGATTTCATCGAGTGAGATCAAGGAGCCTCGCTCTTCAAGTGCGCCATAGGCACTCACTACTACGATTGGGACCTCCACCCCCGCTCCATCAAGGTGCGCAAACAGCTCTACCCCGCCGCGGGGGCGCGGAGTGCCACCTCCTTCTAACTTTGACAGATCAAAGGTCGGCAAAGACATGTCGAGTAGGACTAGCGAGTAAGAATGCTGGTCAAGGAGTTGGATTGCTGACTTGACCGATGCGGCACAATGAACTTCGACCGGGCTAAACACTGATTCGACAAGATGTGTCATGCTCAGTCTCTTGGTCTCAATATCCTCGACTATCAGTACCCGGAGGCTCATGCCGCACTGCCTTCCAGCTCAGTGTTGGTGAACCTGCTTATGTGCAGGGGAAGCACAAACTCTGTGACGAGGGACGAAGAAGAACCGTCCAACGTCATTGACAGCGCTCCGCCGCGGGCGGTTGTGAGGCTTGATAGCTTTGCCAAGCCTGAACCCTTGTTCTGCTTGGCCACGAAAGCGGCCCCTCGGGCGGCAATCTCGCTCTGAACGCTGGCAAGCCTGCCCCGCTCAAGCTCTGTAAACACAGTTGGGGAGACAGTGCAAGCAAATTTGACGGATAAACTATTGTCCGCAGACTTGATGGTCACACTGACGTCCGATCGGGTCTCTTTTGAGTGAGTCGCAGCGTTGTCGAAAAGAATGTAGAGAGCGTCATGCAGAAGCATTCCATTATCGAGTGAGAGAGACTCGGACAACGCGTCAATCGTCACATTAGGGGTGAAGTCACTGTGCTGGCCTCGCACAAGCATCTCTGTACCATATGCGATGTGGCTGACCCTAAGATATGCCGAAGTTTCATCTGCCTTTGGGACAGTCAGCCAACTCAAGATCATCTCTCCTTTTGTGAGCAACTGGTCGGACGCCAATTGCGCCCGATCGATTAGAAGGCGATCTGGCAGGTTCAAGCCTTTCAACTCTGTCTGCAGCTTCGTGCAGGCCTCCCTGAGAGACTTCTTCACATGCACCGAAATACTTGGGCGCTCTCTCTCAATGTTCGCGTAGATGCCCATCCAGAACATGGCAAAACAAACACGAACGAACTCTTCGAATGGTTGATCTTGAAGAGCAAGTTGAAGCAGGCCTGATAGGTTCCTGGCGTTCACTTCCAGCGAAAAAGCGGGGCGTAACCGGGCTGACGGAGTTAGTCGCTGGCACTGGAAGACTTCGTCGCACAAAATCTGGCACAGGTTATCGATAGCGGTTGAGAACCTGCTTAAAGCCGCAGATACCATAGCTCGCAGCTTCACCGGATATGCCGCGAGATCATCGGCTAGGCGCTTGGAGACTTCATAGGGCGCACCGGCCTTGGGGCGGTGGCTGATCATTCCAATCTGGTCCAGTGTCCCACGAAGAGCCCCAGAAATGGTCCCATGGCGGATTCTGCGACCGATGACCGAGTCAAGCCCTGCAGACGGGTCGTTGAGAAACAGGTCCAGTACCCCGGTCATGATCTCGTGCAGCAGACGCTGCGCGTCGCTAATGTCGGCTTCGAGAGCTGTTGACCGAACGCGAAGTAGCGCATCGAGGTCAACGTCGCCGAGCGGACGTTCAGCAATCAGCCGCTGGTAGTGCTCGTAGGTCAGTTGATACTCGAGTGTCGCTTTGTGGATGAGCTCCGACTCGCCGACGAAAACCTTAGTTGCATCGATTGCACCTCTAGCCTTTGCTACCGCGATGAAGTGTTCAATCTCAGCGACGCGGGCCTCCATACCTACCAGGTCCGCGCCGAGCAGTTTTGCTCCTGCACGCAGGACATTAAGCAGTTCTTGATTCGCTGCGTCCGTGCCGTTAACGATTCCAAGCAGTTCAATGAGGGGAAGATCCAGGACCTGACCAACGAAGAAAGCGAGCACTCTCGAGTCAACCGAGATGCCTGCTCCTAGCTTCGAAACCAGAGACGCCAGATCGGAGCAGTCTTCTCGCTTCATCAGCGCAGACACAGCGAACCTCTTCGTTGTCTTCGCTTGCGGATCACCAGTTGCCGCGTGATAAAGCTGTAAAGCGCAACACAACTCCAGGAGCGCGTCGACATGCTTGAGATGCCGCCAAGACTTTCCCTCAAACAGTTCTACGAGCGGAGTGGACCCGACGACTCGTTGGTTCCTGAGTCCGATGTGCAACGAGACTCTCATGGATTCGACAAGATTGCCAGCCTGCAGAAGGGCCCAAGCTAGCGCAACCTCCAAGCAACTTCTTGCGGTCTTGCTCAGGCCCTCAAGACGGTGTTGGAACGCCGAATCGGTTAGAAGAGTCTGCGCGCGTTCTGCTGCGGTACTGTCGAAGAGAGCCTTGAACGCCGGTTCTTCGTGAGCAGCCACGCAGTTAAGGAAGGCCCGCGCGATCTCTGCATGTACCGGCGCCTCACTCGCACGCGAACGCTGTTCCGCTATGTCTCGCACCAGTTCTACCAATGTCTGCAGTGGTAGCGCAGGCCGAAGCTGAATCGACCAAGGGTGATATGGAAAGCAAACCGTGAAGTGATTGAGCCACTCTCTGGCAGAGGCGTCTTCCGCTGTCAGCTGGGCGGCAATGGGCCCTTCGAGACCTGAATCTCCGAGTGTCGGTCGGTAGTCAACCCTGGTTAGCAGACCCGATACTGCGCCTCCGATGAAGCGTGAGAGGTCCAGACAAACACTGGACTGCATTCCTTGGGCTGACGTCACCGGCAGAGGGAGCGACAGAATCGGCGCTCCGTACTTTGACAGTATGGCGTTGACGGCCGCCTGCGTGCGAGCGTCGAAAGGCGCCTTGCGTGCGAAAATTGTGTATGCGACTGAGATCGCCGAAAGGACTGCGTCGAGGGGCGGTAGCAGCAGTTCATAAGCCAAGACAACAGCGAGGTCTTCTTCGCTGGTGGGTAGTGTCGCGGTGGCTCGGTACTGCGCATGAGTCTTCTGTGGCCCGGCTAGGTCTGAGTTCCTGATGCGTCGACCCAGTAGCGCAAGTTGCCGGGTTGTGATCTGGGAACTGTCGGTGCGCGTAGCGGCGGCGGAAAGAAAGAACCGAACAAGCCCACGTTGATTGCCACTCAGCTGCTTCTGAACGCTCCGCACTTCCTCTGACGAGGCTCGCCTGTTGACGAGTGCGATTTCGGCTTCGGCAGACCAGTATGTTGCGCCAAACCTCTCTCGATGTGCCTTCAACGCCTCTTCAGCTTGGAGAAGCTGATTTTGAGTGATCAGTTGGCTTACTGCACCGGCTTCTGACAGTTGCCGTTGTATGGCAACTTGGTTTTTTTCAAGGAGCTGCAGAGCGAGCTGCAGAGCGTCATGCAAGGGCAGCATTTCGATTTCACGCGGGGTCTCATAGAGCACGTCGCGATGCGCTCTGAAGTCTTTCGACCGGCCACGATTCTCAATCTCGCTCAAGACCCAATGCTCAAATCGGAGCAGTTCACCAATCGGCAATAACCGGCGAGCGTCGCTTCGGGCCCTAAGAAGCGCGTACTGCTTTGCCATCGACCGAACGAAGGCGGCCTCAGGTTTCTTGATATCACTTGCCAGAAAGCCATCCTGCAATGCTGCAAGAGCGCGATGCTTCAGTTCTGTGAACGGAGGACGTTGTTGGTTCAAGGCTGACTTGTCAATCGAGTAGGAAGAGCGTCAAGTCGCTCGGTAAACGGTTATCGATGCATTATCCTCGATCGGGATCGGTTTGGCATGCGGCGCACATTGGTTTGAAGGCGTGATCTCTGTACACTAGAGACAGGCCTGTCTTCCCACCAGCGTTTGGGAAAGATCGCTTGAGGCCCACTCTAACCACTTCGGTTACCGTATGTCGGCTCCCGGGCAGTTGACGCAACGTCGGCTTGTGGCCCTGAGCGGACCAGAGATTTCCACTTGGCATCCAATACCGCCGCGGGGCTGTGGCACGGTCTTACCACGGCAGGATGTCGCCATTCTGGTGGAGGAATCGTCCGGTGGTCTCGATCTTGAGTTCGTCGATGCGCTGCAAGAGCCCGCGAACAGACTCGTCCGGATCGATCTGGCCGTGGCCGCGGGTCATCTCGGTGCGCACAAACCCTGGATGCAAGATAACCACAGCGACCCCTCGCGGCTTGAGGTCGTGGGCGAGGGAGACACCGGCCGCATTGAGCGCGGCCTTGCTCATTCGGTAGCCGTAGTAGCCCCCGGAGGTGTTGTCGCCCATGGAGCCCATGCGACTGGTGATGAGCGCGACCTTCGAGCCCGGATGCAGGCGCGAGGCGAGGGCCCTCGTGAGAAAAAGTGGCGCTACGGCGTTCACTTCGAACTGCGCGCGCACCTCGTCAGGATCGACCTCTTCGAGGGAGTCGGCCATGAGCACGCCGGCGTTGTGGATCAGGAGGTCAATCTCGTCGTGCGCGAGCCGTTCGGCGAGCTTGGACCATGCCAGAGGCTCTGTCAGGTTGATCTGGCTTTCGACACGCACCCCGAGCGCGTCAAGCTCCGGCGAACCCTTGCGACATACCGCAACCACGCTCGCTCCACGTGCCTTGAGCTGTTGCGCGAACTCAAGGCCGATTCCACGATTGGCACCTGTGACGACTGAAACACCCATACCGTCCCTCCTCTTCGATCCGGCTTGGATAGGCGTAAGGATTCCTTCGTAAGCCTGTCAGTCGCCGAACAGCGCGATGATGGTTTTCATCGACAGGTACAGGCGCGCGGGCCGCTGTTGCAGCGGCAGGAAGCTGAAATGGCGGTAGAAGGCTTCGGCTGCTTCGTCCTTGGCATCCACCAGGACAGCCATGGCCGCGATGTTCGCGGCGGCTTCCACGCTGCGGCGCAAGGCGTCCATGAGCAGGAATTCCCCCATGCCCATGCCCTTCATGCTTTGATCGACGGCCAGCCGACCAAGCAGCGTCACCGGGAGTTGCGGGTAACGCGGCAGCTTTTTGGTCAAGGCATGGGGCAATTCGCTGGCGTCCACCGTCGAGGCGGACAGCGTGTAGTACCCGAGCACCTGCGCGGCGGGCGGCTCAATCAGAACGAAGGGCGCGGCGACGCGCTTGTCGGCGTCCTGGCGGGCTTGCTGGCGCAGGTAGCGATCCAGCGGCGCACTGCCGCAGCAAAAGCTGTCGCGGTCATGGCCCTTACCGAGGGGCTCGATGCGATGCGGGGTCGCCGGGGCCGACAATCACCGCCCCATTTGCTGGCGGTAGGCCGCTGCGGCCTGGCGCAGACGCTCATTCGGCGCGGGCGGGTCGAGCAAAGCGGTCACGAACGCGATCTGCTCGGCCCGGCTCAGGCGGATCGTTTCGTGTTCCCGAAGGATGCGCGCGGCAGCCTCCTGGGCGCTGGCGACGACGAATTCGCTCAGGGTGCGCCCGGATAGCGTGGCAGCCTGTTGTAGCACCGCTTTTTGTTCGACCGACAGGCGGGCTTCCAGGCGCGCCGCGCGCGTCTTGTCGTCGGTGACTGGATCGCTGGTCTGCATGGCCCTTCTCCCGTGTTTTTGCTTACCGTCGCCCGTGCAAGCGAAAGCTCTCTTAATGTACGGCAAACGTACGGAACAAACAAGGCCTTTCTTGGGCGTCCCCGCTCGCGCTACGCGCCAGCGGGCCGGGCCTGGAGTCCCGGCCATCCGGTAACGATCCCTGACGCAAAAGCCAGTGAGCGGCGTCAGCTTCGCTCACGCCGGGTGACGGGGCACGGCTGCGCCCTGCCCCGCATCGACGACCGCCCAGCTTCATGGCTGCGCCATCAAGCGTGGCCTTTCTTTTGGACGCTGCTCCAGGCGCGGCGCAAGAGTAAAGCTCCGCCGGCCGGCAGGGTATCCCCGAGCTTCCGCCCCCTGCGGGGGTTGTGCAGGCCGGTTGATTCCCCTCCCCACCGGTCGCCCTTACGCCTACCCGTCCTTGACCTGGTCGAGAAGAATGCAGTTGTGGAACCAAGTTATTTGTGCAGCAGCTTGCTGCACAAATCCTTCTTCAGGCCAGGCCTCGGCGAACGCCCGCATGTACTTCATGTTGCGAGGGGAAAGCCCACGCATGTCGGAGAACTCGGCACGGAGGTCGCGGGCCAGTTGGTCGATGACCTTCGCTCCCCAGCCCTGGGCGGATTGGCGTTCGAGAATCTCCTTGCCGATGCGCCAATAGAGCAGGACCAGTTCCCGGTTAACGGCGAGCCCGGCCTTGAGTCTCGCCGTGCGGATGGTGGTCTTCAACTCCGCAAGCCATGCGGCGTAGTCGGGAGAGATGAGGGTTGTCATGCGTCGGCGGTTACGGTTTTCGGCGAGTCACTTGATCTGGAATTGTCCACCAGGTTGCTGCACTGTTGCGCGACGGTAGATCCGTCGGGCGGCGTATTCCGGGTTTCCGGCAGAGCCCTGGAAAATTCCCACGCCCCCAAAAGTCTGATGGCAAAGCCGGTTGAGTGTGGTTGGGGAGTGCTCGAAAACCGTTCTCGCTCGAAGCGGTGCAGAACGGCGAGTTTAGCGAAGGTCAGGCGGCTTCGAGTACCCGCATCTCGATGTGAAGTCCGGCAGCCGTCGCCATATTCACCAGTGCATCAAGGCCGAACAGGTTGATCTTGCCGCGCATCAGGTCAGAAACACGCGGTTGAGTCACGCCCAAGAGCTTGGCGGCTTGCGCCTGGCTCATTTCGGTGCGGGTAAGGTGGTTCTTCAGCGCCGTCATCAGAACGGAACGTAGCTTCATGTTTTCCGCTTCTTCCGGGGTGTCCTCGATGGCATCCCAGACGCTAGCAAATCGTTGGTTGCTCATTAGCCTAGCTCCTTCAACAAGTCGCGGTAACGTTTCGAGGCCAAATCCAAATCGGCTTTGCTGGTCTTCTCTGTCTTCTTCTGGAAGCAGTGAAGCACATAGACGGCATCAGCGAACTTGGCAACGTAGATGACCCGGAACGTCCCGGCTGCGTCACGAATCCGAATTTCCTTCGCACCTTGGCCGACGGTGTTCATGGGCTTCCAGTCGTCAGGCTCCTGGCCGTTCTGAACCTGATCGAGCTGATGACCAGCCTCGCGCCTGGCCGGAAGCGGAAAAGCGCGAAGCTCATCAAGGGAACTGCCCCGGAACTCGACAGGTCTGGGATCGGTCGTGCTCATACTATACAAAGTTTTGTATACCTCGGCAAGCGGGTATCAGGTCCAATGGAGCAGGCAACCGGCTTATCGTGCTTTACTTTCCGTTTTCTGAAGCGACCCCCAATAGGGCAGGACCAGTTCCAGGTTAACGGCGAGACCGGCCTTGAGCCTCTCCGTGCGGATGGTGGCCTTCAACTCCGCAAGCCATGCGACGTAGTCGGTAGGGATGAGGTTTGTCTTGCTTGGGGGGTCATGGTTTGCGGCGAGTCACTTGATCTGGAATTGTCCACCAGGCGGCCGCTCGGTTGAGCGACGGTAGCGCCGTCGGGCTGCGCATTCCGGGTTTACGGCAGCGCCCGGGGGAATTTTCCATACCCCAAAGATCGACCCGGCACGCCTCCCAAGGTCGGCCAGCCGGCATGGCACGAAGCGCGAAGAACGACTGCGCCGTACATCGCGCCAGTCTGCCGATGGAGACGGAGATCGGCTGTCCGGGTGAACTATAGATGCTTGGCCCCTGGCATCAGCGACCCGCCACACCGATCACCGGGCTTTCGCGTGCGGCTCGCTCCCAACCACTGGAACCTTGGATATTGTCCAATCGTGCTTGACACGACTAAGCAAGATCGATAGTTTAGGGCCATGCGAACGACCAAAACTCTCTCGATCACTCTGCCGCCGGAAATGCTCGCCCGAGCCGCGGAGATCGCCCGGCGCGAACACCGCACGATGAGCGAGCTGGTGCGCGAAGCCCTGCGTGACTATGAGCGCAAGAATTGGTGGTCTGAAATGAATGCCTTCGGCCAGGCGAAAGCTGCCGAACTTGGCCTGACCGAGGCCGATGTTGACCAGGCTGTGCACGAAGTGCGTCGCGAGCGCGCTGGCCGCGGTCCCGAGACCAAGGTGTGACGGTCGTCGTTGCCGATACGAGAGTCTATGTTTCGGCGCTCGTGTTCGGTGGTGTGCCGCAGGCCGCCCTCATTAAAGCGATCACCACCCCCTTCCGCGTCGCGATCTCCCACGCGCTGAAGGCCGAACTTGTCGAAACGCTTGAGCGCAAATTTGCCTGGCCTTCTTCTCGGGTGGCACATGCCTGCGCACACTTGTGGGGAGGGGCTATCTGGTGCGAGCCGGTTGCCGTTCAAGCCTCGCGCGACCCCGATGACGATCACGTGCTTGGCTGTGCGATCGCCGCTTCAGCCAACGTGTTGGTTACGGGCGACAAGGACCTCCTGTCGTTGCATCCGTTCAGGGGCATTGCCATCGTGACGCCGGCGACATTTCTGGCGATGCCGTGGACGGTCCACGGTGACGACCGAGCACCATTCGTTTGAGCTTGGCCAAGGCGGCGTATCGAACCCATGCAAAAGCTCTTTACTGAAAGGCATGGCTCGACCAAACCGTGCGTCGCCGAGAAGCGGGCGGCCATGAACACCGCGACGTTTTTCGCTGAGCGCCGGGGGGCGGATGACCAGATTTTTTGAAATGCGTGAGCGGCCGCTCCATGAATACCGTCTTGCGTGTGATGCTCAGGACATCAAATGGGAGCGATCGAAATCGCCCCCCTGAAACCGATCAGCGGCTGCTGTTCGGGGTCACTTTCACGGGTGCCCAGCCATGACCTGGCTTGGTTGTGGGCGGCAACGGGCGGTTGTCCGCTACCGTTGTGTAGTTCGGCTGTTTGCCGCCCTTGGGCCCAACCTCTTGGTAAATCCCACCCTGATTGCCGGTGCTCTGACCGGGCTTCTTCGCTGCTGCCATATCAATCTCCTTTCGAGAAAAAGGCAGTGGTACAACCCGGTACATCGAAAACCGCTATTGGCCAACCCGCACCAAAGTTGTATCGTGCGAGCGTCTACGTCCAACGTTAGGCGACAGGTTTCTCCGGGATCGGTGGCCTGTCTCAGCCGCTCTCAGGAAGTCCAGTCCTAAGAGCGGCTTTTCATTTTGATCTACAGCGCCATCTTCGGCGCGAACTCCTGCCGGCGCGCATCACGCCTTGCCCTGCACGCGCGCGCGCGCCCTGATCGTTAGATTCTGGGCCTGGAACCTGTTTCGGACGATCTGCGCTACCTCGTCGTAGACCGACGCCTTTTTCTCTGGGTCGGCGATCGTGATGATCAGCGAAAACGGTTGCGGCTTGAACGCAGCTTCATCCTTCTCGATCCCGTGTCGTGTCAGCAGTTTCAACATCAAACGCCAGCGGTTGCCTCGCTCGCCATTTTCGTTTAGACGCCCGTGATAGGTGCGCACCGGCGCCCACTTCCGCATCTTTTCGACTTGGTATGCCTCATAGAGCAGGCCGGGGTTGCGGTGTTCAGGAGGCACAAGCCCCGCGAACATCCGTTTAATCTCGCCGGTGGTGCGCGATACACGGTCACGGTAGACGCCGAGGTGAGCGTCGATATGGGTCTCGCAATACTCGGAACCCCAGCGCGCGCCCCGTGTTGGCACGAAAGCGAGCGTCATCCAAACTTCCCCGAAATACTTGTCGTTCCGCTTCAGCGATGGCGGATAAGGGAAATCATCCCACTCCAGGAAATAGCCGGGCCGAAGCGTGTCTTCGAACACCAGCGTCGCTGTGTGCGGCGTGCATTCAAGGCAATACGGCACTGCCGCCGGCAGACCAAATCCAAGGAAATTTTCCTCGCCGTCCGGGACGCGAGTGCCCGAACGGGGGTCGCGCGCATGGTGGGTCAGCAATGCCCGAGCCAACACCGGTGACGGGGTCGGCGTGATCTGGTGATAAATCTGCGCCAGCGTCCGCGAAACCAAGGGCGTGGCGAAGCTCGTGCCAAGGTCTTCCGCCAGGCCGGAATCCGTGACGGACCGAATACCATGCACATGCGCGGCGTCGGTCGAACACGATCCGCCGTAGTGCACCAGGTCGGGCTTGATGATGTAATTGGGGCCAGCACCATGACGCGAGAAGGCCGAAGGGTGATGCTGTCTTGGCCCGTTGGTTTTGTAATCGACATGGGATACTGATCCGACCGTGATGCCCAATACGCTGTCGGCCGGCGATGTAATGCGGCCGACCTCGATCTGCCCCGGAGTGCGAGGAAAGTCCAGGAGCGGCAGCGTGGCGTAGTTGCCGGCGCTGATGACAAAAGAAACCTGGTACTTCTCCTGCAGATTGTCCAGCTCCTCAGCCAACTCAGAAAATTCATCCAGCGAGCAAATGGCGTCGGTTCCCAAAGAGAGGTTCCAGACCTTGTACTTGTTGGCATGCTCCTGGAGCGCCGACTCCAGCGAGGACAGCAGCTCCGATTCAAGCAACGCAGATGTCTCGCCCCGCGATGGATCGTCGTTCGGAATTACCTGCAGATCGAACACGGCGCAGGCACCCGAATCAAGGCCACCAACTGTCGGATTTAGCTCGCGGCCCCAGCAGACAAGGCCGGCAACGAAGGTTCCGTGATCCGTGTTTTGATCATAGGGGGGCGACACGTCCCGAACACGGCCAACCACCCATGAGTTGAGCGCCGGAATCTGATCCGAAATGCCGCCGTCCACTACGACAACGACCGGAACATCCGCATCGGCGGCATCCCGTGTTGGCAATGCCGGAAGGGCCTGCTGGTTCATCATGCGCGGCCGGATCGTGCGTACCAACGGCATGTGGGAGATGGAGCGCACGCCGATGATACGCGACAGCGCTTCGACATCGGCGACGGTTTGGCACTCCGCCGCGTAGATGAAGCTACGTTCTGAATATCCGCGCTGATCGAGCTTGATACCGCGTTCCCTACACACGGACTCGAAATTGGCGACCAGCGCCGGGTGATCATCATCGGCGCCGAAACTGAACAAGCGGACGCGGGTGATGAACCCGTTGCGACGGCGCGGGCTGCGACAGAGGATGTCCTCGGCACCCAGGCCATGGCGACGCGACGCCGGCGTCACCGCTTCAATGCTTTCGATACAGGAGAGTTCCTTGGTGATCTGATCCGATGTGTTGTTCTGGATGATTTGAGTTAGCTGTTCCAGTCCCGTCGGCGTTGCCTTGATGAACAGCTCGCCAAGGCGGCCCGCGCCGATGATGGGACACGACTTGTCGGAGAACAGCTTTTCCGGTCGGTGGCTCTTCGCCGCCGCCTTCGACATGATCTTGACGCGTACCGGCGCCGCCCGCGTCATCTTGAGTTGCGGCAAGAGGGCTTCTTGAATGGCGCCGATCTGGTTGGAAAGCCGATTGCGGTACTGCAGGTCAACATCACGAAACGGCGCCGGCGGCGTGCCACCCCCCAGCACGCGACGCTCGGTTCCCTGCTTGGGCATGATCAGTTTGATCGGCAGGCGATCGTTGCGCGCATTCCGTTGGGTCTCGTCAGCCACGCTCTTCGCCCTCAAGCTTCGACACTCTGTGTACAGTTGCCTTCGACAGCCCCAGCAGCTCTCCAAGCATGGCGAAGCTGTACAAGCGTTGATCCCGTTCCCTTAGCGCTTCCACAATGTCCGGCGCCTCTTTGTTGGCGAGCCGCGCAATGAACCGCGCGCCGTCTTCCGCCCCAATCGCCAGGTTCTGCAAGACCGGGAATGCGTCTTTGAGATAGATCGGTTTGCCCGTAGAGAAGTGCCGACGCTTCAGGCGCGCGCAGACTTCGCGGATATCCGAACCCGAAAAACCTTCGGACAGGTCTGCAAGAACCGTAAGGTCCCGCGGCGAGAAGTGGATGGGCTCGATGAAATCGGCCCACATGTGTTCCCGCTGTTCCGATGAAGGGAGCTGCAACGCCAAACGGTAGGTGAAGCGGCGCCACACGGCGGTGTCCAGCAGCGTTTCATGATTGGTCGCCGCCAGGACGATTGATTGCCGACCAAGCGTGTCAAGGTTCTGCAGGAAGCTGTTGACCACCCGCTTCAGTTCACCCAATTCTTGACTGTCGCCACGCAGCTTGGCAATCGCGTCGAACTCATCCAGAAATAGTACACAGGGCGTTTTCGCGGCGAAGTCGAACAGTGCGCGGATGTTTTTCGACGTGCTGCCGAGGTAGGACGAGATCAGGCCGTCCAGGCGGGCCACGTAGAGTTCTAGTCCGATCTCCTTGGCGATATGGCGCGCCACGCGGCTTTTTCCCGTGCCCGGAGGACCATACATGAGAAAGCTCAGCGCACCGGACAGCTCGGTCGTATCAAGCGAGGCGTAGCTTTTCGCTACGCTGACGAATTCATTGACCACATCCCACTGTGACTGCAAGAGTTGCACGGGTGGCTCCTGCAGCGTCTTCAGCTTGATGTGCTCGATGAGGGGAAACCGGCTTTCCGCATCGACGGGCAGTGTTGTGGAGAAGCGGACATCGGCTGGGCGTAACTGATTGTCGGTCTCTTCGAGCAGCTTTCGCAGCCGGTCGGCAGAGCTTTTCTCGCCGGCGGTTTCAAGCTTTTCGGCGAGGAACGCAGTGTAATTGCGAACCTTGTCGAGGTCAAGACGAAGCGCGCCGTTGACGATACGAACAATCTCATTAATGAAACGTATATCGGTATTCATGAGACGATTGTGCCTAACCATGATTCGATTGTCAAGCTCTCCGATACGTTGTCGCCTCTCCATTTCAGGAAATAGCCGGGGCGCCTCACCAATTTCTTGTCAAGCTTTGCCGTGTCATGACAACTATGCTACGGTCAAACGTCATTACGACAGACAAGAGGTTGCTATGACAATGAACGTCAATCTCACCCCTCAGATTGAGGAAATGGTCCGACGGAAGGTGGCATCCGGCCTCTACACCTCCGCGAGCGAGGTTGTCCGCGAGGCGCTGCGCCTCATGGACGAAAAGGATCGCGTGCGGGCAGTCAAGCTCGAACAGTTGCGGCAGGATCTCCGCGACGGCCTCGATAGCCGCGAGCCAACGCCATGGGACGGCGAGGAAATCAAACGCGAAGGCCGCAAGAGAAGAACCGCGCGTGTTCCTGCCGGCCAAGATACGTAAATGCCGGTCATCCTCAAACGCCCACGCGCCAGAATCGAACTTGGCGAAATATGGGAGTACATCGTCGACGACAGCGAGGGCAGCGCAGACTCTGTCGCACTGGCGTTCAAGCGCGATTTCGAAGACCTCGGGTGGCGCGGATCAGGGTAGCCAGTGTCTCCCCATCAGCCGATTGACCCCCCGATCCGCTGTCTTCCGGAAACGCCGGGCTGCCCGGCGTCCAGAATTCGACCGATTCCGGATGCTCCTCGAAAAAGTCTGGGTCGGTGGTGACGCTGATACGCGGGGCTCCGGGCTGCGTCCAGAAGACCTCCTTCGTGCCAACTCGTTTGGCCTCGACGCCGGGCGGCAGCAGCTTCGGGTGGTCCAGCAGGTGGCCGAGTTCTTCAAGCCCATAGGGGGCGGGCAAGCGCTCAGGCTGTTCGAGCGCGGCTTCGATGGCTTCGTCGATGTTGAAGGATTCTGCTGGAGCTTCGCTGGCTGCCTGTTGAAGTTGACTGACAAGATTCGCCCTGGCCTGTTGCTGGTTCTCCGGTCTCATCAGGGCGACTTCGGCAATCCTGGCGGGCATCGCCGAGAGAATCGGTTGCAACGGGCCGACGACCGCGGTGAAGAGGTTGATGCGCGATCTCAGCGCACGGTAGACGTCGGTCTCGACGGTGTCCTCGTACATCAGGTTCACGATCGCGATGCGCGGGAACTGCTGGCCCAGGCGGTCGACGCGTCCGATGCGCTGCTCGATGCGCATCGGGTTCCAGGGCGAATCGAAATTGACGAGCGCGCCGCAGAACTGGAAGTTCAGGCCCTCTGCGGCAGCGTCGGTGCACACCAGCACCTGCGCGTCCTGCCGCTTGAAGCGCCGTTTCGTTTCCTCGCGGGTCAGCCTCTTCCAACTGCCGTCGGGTTGTAGCCATTCGCCGCCGCGCCCCGAGTAACAGAGAACCGAGAATCCCTGTGTCTTGAGAAAATCGCGCAGGTAGTCGAGCGTGTCGGTGTACTGGGTGAACACGATCGCCTGCGGAAAAGCGGGTAGCAGCGAGTCGTCCATGGCGTGATAGCTGCCTCGTTGCAGGGCCTGGAGCACCTCGGAGAGCCGCATAGCTTTCGTGTCCACCGGCAGTCTGCGCGCCTGCTCAAGCAAAGTCTCGATGTCGCCCTGTTCCTCGAGCTGCAACGCGACCTGTTTCTGCCGGTCGACGGCCTCCTCGTCGGCCGCGTCGCCGGACTCGTCGATGTCGTCTTCGGCGTCCTCGCTTGAACGTAGTTCGTCGAAGGGCAGGCCGGCCTGTCCTCGCACCACCGCAAGACGCTCTTCAAGAGTCATCTTCAGGGCATGAAAGCTGGAGGAGAGGCGTTTGCGATACGTCGTCATGACGAAGCCGACCGCCGTGCGCCGCTCCTCCTGGGCATTGTTGTAGGTCGTCGAGATGTAGGCTTCCAGCGCATCGTAGACCGCAGCCTCGGCCGGCGCCATATCGAGGAACTCGTCGACGACCTCGCGCGTGGCGATCGGGGTGCTGAGCAGGCCGCGCCGGTGATACTCGCGCAGAAGGCCGCGCGTGTGCCGTGATACCAGACCAGCCACCGGCGTGTGTGCGCGCATGATGGCCACCGCACTGCGGCGCTCTTCTGCGGAAAGCTGCCGCCTGGGTGTCGCGGCGGCGTCGCGCAGCGAGCGCAGGATGCGTTTCGCCTTGAGCAGACTGCGCTCAGGCGCTCGGCGCACGGCTGACTCGATCGACACCTCGCCAAAAGCGGCTTCGGCCGCGCGAAAGAGGGCTGCGATGAACTCGAAATCCTCGTGCGATGGATTGCCGATGCCCGACTTCCGGAAAAAATCCAGAAAGCCCTGCCGGGACCAGGCCGGCGGCATGGCCAGCAGCGAAAGCAGGTCCCAGACCTCGACCGGATGCACCTGCATCGGTGTCGCGGTCAGCAGGAGCAAACCGTCGGTGCGCTCCTTGAGGCGCTGCATCAATTTCAAGAGAAGGTTGGGCGGACCTTCCTGCGCGGCGCCCGGGCTCTTGCGGCGCGCATGATGCGACTCGTCGAGAACGATGAGGTCCCACGGGTCGGCTGCTTCCAGCAGTTCGTGCTGGCGGTCACGCCGGCGCATCAGGTGGCTGGAGACGATGACGAAAGGCTCGCGATGCCACTCGTCGCGCGAGACCTCCTTTTCCGATTTCCCCCGCAGCAGCGGCGAGGGATACCAGTTCAGCCGCTTGCCGTCATAGATCGGCCAGTTGAGGTTGAACTTCTCGCGCAACTCGGCTTGCCACTGCGTCATCACCGCCTTGGGTGCCATGATCAGGATGCGCTGCGCGCGCCCGGAAAGCCACGCGTAGCGCAACACGAGGCCGGCCTCGATGGTCTTGCCCAACCCCACTTCATCGGCAATCAGCAGACGGGGTGGCCAATGGTCGAGCATGCGCTGAAAGGTCAGAATCTGGTGCGGCCAGGGGGTTACGGCGCTGGTCGCTTCGGCGATACGCTCACCACCTGCTTGCTGCGGTGCAGACCAGATCAGTTGCCACACCGCTTTCCGTCGTTCATCGATCGAAGTGGCCTGCGGCATGCTTTTCCGTTTGACCGGCTCCTCTTCGGCAGTTGAGTCTGGAACAGCCTCGGCGCTTCGCGCCCGCCTGATCCGTTCCGGTTCGCACTCGGATCCTTCTTCCTCGCGCGGGAGGAAGCGCAGCAGCTCTTCGCGCACGGCCGCGGGTACGTCGAGCACGCGTGCGCGCCTGGCGCGGTCTGCCCAGAGCAGGGCAAAACTCTTCTCTTCCGCGTCCACGTGCCCGGCGCCGCCGTCCCAGTCGCAGAAGACATGGAAACTCTCCCAGTTGTGCAGCCAGCCGTAGGCGGTTTCGTTCACGCTGCCGGCGAAAGCCAGCCTGGCGCCGGTCTTGTCTTCGAGGATGCCGGCCTTCTCGTGGAAAATGGCCTGCGTGGCTACCGGGTTGCGATCGTCGTCGCAGGGAACGGCGACCTTGATTTCGAGGTAGCCCCTGGCCACCATCCACGCCAACAGTTCCAGCGCCTGTTGTTCCCTTGGCGAACTGCCGGCGAGCGGCATCTTCAACAACCTGCCTTCGACGGTGTCCTTCAGTGACTGGCCGTGCTCGATGGCCGCCACCTCGGGCTCATCGAGCGTGCAACCGACCACCAGGCGCATCCGGCCGTTGTTCAGCACCAGGCCTTCCAGGCCGCGCGCCGCTATCGCCAGCGCGGTCGCCGTGAAATAGCCGGTGGTCCGATCGTAGCGCTGAGCGCAGGCGAGTGCGCGCAGATAGAACTGCTCGATCAGCGAGCCATGGTCGTGGTCGTATTTGCTTTGCCAGTCGAAGTCGGTCAGCAAGGGCATGGTCGTCTTCGCTCAGACCGTCAATTCTTCCTGCCAGATCTTCAACTGCTCGGGTTCGGCCACCTTCTCGGCAAGCGCCAGGCGGCGCAGGTTTTCCAGGGCATCGAAGTCGGCCCCGGCCCCCTTGGCAGCGTCGGGAAGATCGAAGCCGCTCCAGATCGACCCCACCGGGAGGACTTCCAGCACCGCTTCGAGCGCGGTGAGGAAGGCCGGTTCGACGGCGAGTCCGTGTTTCGCGAGCAGTTCGTTGGCAGATTCGAGCGATGCCGTGCGTGCGGTCCTGGCCAACTGGTGCAGGGCGTCCATCATCGAGTCACGACCATCGGGCAGGCCGAGCGAGCCCTTGGCGGCACGGGTGACGCTGTCCCAGAGGACGAGGTCGGCACCCTTTTTCTCGGCCAGTCGGCCGACCACGTCACGGTCGAGGTCCACACCGCAAATCTTGGCGAGTTTGTTGGCCTCATCGAACGGGAAGACCGGTGCTTCGAAAGCGTCCCACGCCAGTACGAACCAGCTCGTCAGATTGTCCAGCTCGACATTGCGGCGAACGTGCGCAAGCTGCGAGAGCCGCCATTGCTTCACCTCGGTGCGCGCGGCGACGAGTGCGTCTTCCGGCGTGACGGCGAAGGGGTCGTAGGCCTCGTCGAACATCTCCGCCTGCCGACGCTTGCGGCGCGACTGCTCGATGTCCTGCCGAGGGGTGCCGCGAACCAGCGGCCAGGCCTGCGAGAACACTTCGAGCGCCGGACCGAAGCAGGAGAGATAAAGATCGACGCCGCGAATCCCGGCGGTCTGAAAAACGCCGATGCGTTCGCGTACGGCGGCACGGACCTTGGGCTCCACGTCTTCCCAGTAGCGAGTGTCGGCACCCGGCTGCGCCAGCGGGCGGCAGACCAGGAACACGGTCGAATTGGCAGCCGATTTGTCCTTGATGTGCAGGCTGCCTTCGGCCTCGGTATTGATCGGCCACGAGGCAGTGATCGCGAAACCCGCTTCCATCAGTCCCTTGGTCAGGGCATCCCAGGCGCCCGTCGCCTTGTGGGTGAACATCAGCGTCATGATGCCGTCCGGCTTCAGTACCCGGCGCATCTCGGTGAAGATGGCCGCCATGCGCTGCTGGTAGTCGCGTCCGGCCAAAGCCTTGGCGCCCTTTTCGCCCTTGAACTTGGCCGGGTTGGCCACCGCTTCGTTTTCCTTGTCGGTCAGCGCGCGGCGGAACAATTCCGTGTAGATGTAGCCGGCGGTGCGCTTGAGCCAGACATAGAAGAAATCCGACAGCTCGGCATACATCACGTTGTCGTAGTACGGCGGGTCCATCACCACCGCATCGATGCTGGCATCGGCGATATGGTCGAGGCTGTCGCCGGATTTGCAGGTGAGGGTGATGGGCGGGGGGGTGAAAACTGGCGCGCCGTCAAAGTTGAACCTGCTCTGAAGACTTGCCGTGGCGCCGGCATCGGGACGGGTCAGCGCGACCAGTTCACCGATGCATTTCGCCGTTTGCTCGATCGCCCAGTCATAACCAAGGCCCACGATCAGGGGGGCCATTTCGGCATGCGACCAGCAGAAGGCAAAGTCGTGGCGATTGAAGGTGTTTGCCATCACCTCGCGAGTCGACATCCATACCGACATCCGCGAGTTGTAGTTGAGCATCTTGTCGAGGGACAGGGAAAGGTAAGCAAACGCCCCAGCAGTGACCTCGTTCCAACGGTCAGCCGCCTTTTCCTCGTCGATCAATTCGCGGAACACTTCGACGGCAGTCCCGTGGCCCAAGAGCTGCCGCGGAGAGAACAGATCGCGCCAGAGTGGCATGCCGTACTGAATCGGACGGTCGTCATTGATGTCTGCCGGTACTCTTTCGGTGGGGACCATGTCCATGGCTTCCCAGTCGGGAAGCTTCTCTGCCAAGGCCTCGGCCACTGCTTGCGAGAGATCGTCTTCCGGACGCGGCGCGCGGTAACCCCGTACCCACTTTTCCTTGGGCTTGCCAACTTTCGTGTGGCCGGTAATCAGCTTTTTCTTGAAGACCACAGTGTAAAGCTGTTGACCCATTCGCCCTGCCTGGGCTTCGGCCTTGATGTGGTCGCCGGCAATCAATCGCCCGCAGTCGTCGAAAGGGCAGGTGGCGTCACCACCGGAGACCGTACCTGGCGATTGTTCCTTGGCTTTGCTGACGATTGTGAAGCGCACGTGCCGGGTCGTGTCTCCAGGTCCCTTGCCGTTCTCAGGCAGCATACGCGCCCCAGTACCATCCGGAGCCAGGCGCCAGTTGGGCGAGAGCGGGACAAGACCTTCGCAGTGAGGGCAGCGGATCGTCCGTGCCCAGATGAAATTGGTTGGGATCGCATTTTCCGCAGGTTCGGGCGGGAAAAACGGCAACAAGCGCTTCTCCCGTCTCTCCAGGTACTCGGAGGCAATGCGCTCAAACTCCCGAAGCACTGCAAGCCCGTGTTTGAGCGGCAGCTCAATCGTCGCACGTTCAATCAGGGCTGCGACCGGATTGAGATCGTTGCCGAAAGTGTTCAGACCTAGACGGGCTGACTCGAACGGAATTGACCCTCCTCCGGCGGTTGGATCAAGGACCACAATCTGGTCGAGTCCCAAACGACTGTACTCTGCTCTGGCCCAGTGCCGATCTGGCTCATTCGGAACATAGCTGAATGCTCTGGAATAACTGTAAGCTTCGCCTGCGAATCGCTCGCCTTTGCGACGAGCAGCATCAATGCGGCGGCGTGAGGCTACCGGATCACCATGTATCCCCAGCATATGCAGGAACTTGCTCTGGTCCGAATCCTCCGGCAACAGTGATGCGAGGACGGCTGCCCGGGAGGCAACCAAGGGCCGGCGTGCCCACCACACGTGAAGGTAATAGGTTGGCGGAAGGGCAGTCATCGACCGCCGTTCGCGCACGCTTTCTTCCCCAAGCGCCGCAATCGGTAACCAGGTTTCAATCAGACGGCGTGTCATCGCACACCCACTTCGGGAATGAGCGCCGCAAGCCCTCGCTGTGGCTCGCAAACCAAGTCAAACCGCTTGTCGAGTGCCGTCATTTGCTCATCCCTGTTCGTTGTGTGTCCGACCAATGTAGGTGTAACAAGAGCCGCGGCCATGGCCCTGCATCCTGACGCCTTCGGCCTCGAGTTCGTGAATCAGGCGATTGACCTGCTGCCGGTCGTAGGCGGTGACTTCGCGGATCCCGGCGTTGGTCAGTCCGGGTTCGCCGCGGCGAGCGCGTTGCTTGAGCATATTGAGCACTCGCGTCTTGGCGACATCCCAGTCGATGCGCTGGTCTCGCTCGGCGTGACCGAGCCCTTCGAGCCGGCGATGCAGGGCGGGCTTCATGCGCCACCAGCTCCCGCGGCCGGCGCCGCCTCGTTCGAGGTAGTCGAAGATCTGCACCATCTCGTCGAGGATGTCGCGCATTTCCGCATCGCGCCGCTGGCACAGCTCGGCGGCGGTCGACGTATCAATTTCGGGATGCGAGAGCAGGTAGCGCAGGACCAGCAAGTGGTCTACGTCCAGAGTGCGGCCGGTCTTGCCTTCCTCGGCAATGAACTCGCGAAATGGGCGGGCGGTTTCCTGCCGTTTGAAAACCACGCGGACTGCGCTTTCCTCGTCGATGATCAGCGGCGGTTCCTTGCCCTCGACCAGCATCGCCTCGAACATCCGCCCGATGCCGAGGTTGCTGCGATTGACCAGGCGCAGCCGGGCGAGGGCCTGCACGAGCTGCAGGTTCCGGGCGAGCGGCGGGTGGTGCAGGATGTTGGCTGAGGTGATACCGCCGACCAGTCCGCCAGGGTTGGTGATTTCGAGCCGGCGCGGGTATTGCTTGACCAGCACTGGGCTCGCCAGGCGCAGGTCAAGGTGGGTCAATGCGTTGAGCAGCGCTTCGCGCAGCGCTATGGTCGGATAGGCGCGGTATTCGAAGTGATAAAGCCCGTGTTCGATGGTGCTGATCGGGTTGTCGGCGTTGATGCGCGCTTCGATCGCAGCCAGCGCGAGCGGCAGTGCCAGGGCATTTTCGTCGCGACCGTCGGCGCGGTTGTCGTAGGCGGTGGCGCTCTTCATGCGCTCGTGCGTCCAGCCAAAGTTTGGCAAGTGACGGCCAATGGCTTCGGCCTGACCGGCAATCAGCAAGCCCGCCCGGGTGAGCTGGCCATCGCGCAGCACGCCGATGGCACCCAGCAGGTCAAGGTCACTTTTGCGCAGCAGGTCGGTCGGCGCCTGCTCCTGTCGCGCCTGGTCACGCAGGCGCTCCATCGCGGCGGCCGAAATCAGTGACTGGGCCGGCTCGGGGACGATCGCAGCGGTGAAGTCGGCATCGCCCCGTTCGACCATCAGTTTTTCGCGCAGGTCGCCGGTCAGCGGTACGCAGGCGTTGCCTTTGCGCACCGTTCCCGCGCCGGCCGTGTTGGTGTAGGGCGACAGGCCGCCGTGCACCTGCATGACCAGTAAGCGCCCACTGCCTTCCAGCACGTGCAGTTCGTGAATATCGGGGGTCAGCTTCGGTGCGGTGCGCTCGTAGATATCGCGTTTGAGTTGGTGAATTTCGGTCTCTGGCGGCACGCCGAGGATGGCCTTTGCCCGCCCGACGACACGGTCACGTACGCCGAGCACGACACTACCGCCACCGCCGTTGGCCATGCAGATCGCGATATCGACAGCCAGCTTGATCGCCTGCCTGGGTTCGGCCGGCCACTCCTTGAAGTCAAGGTCCTGGGTTTCCAGGGCATCGGCTTCGACTTCGTCCAGGCGATCGAGCAGGCTGCGGATCTCCGTCAGTTCGCGCATCCGTCAGGGCTTCGGCTCGATGAGCAGGAAGCGCAGCGCCATCAGTACACGCCGCGGGTGCTTGCGGTGCATCGCCATGCCGAGCCAGTAGCCGGCTTCCTCCTTGCTCATCGCTTCGATGCCTTCGGCGACCGCTGCGATATGCTCGCGATTGCGCATCGGCGCCAGGGCGCGAAACAACAGCCCGAGACTGATCGCCATTTCCTCGTCGACCGCTATCCTGAGCGCATCGAAGGCGGGCAGGTTGCTCAGGTCGATGCGCGACTGTTTCAGACGCCGCAGCAGACGGTGCTCGATCAGCGACAGATTGCGACCGCGCAGCCCGGCAATGTAGGTCGGCTGCCGAATGTGCGGCGTCGCGCCGGCAGGGAGTTGCCAGATTTCGACCTCGATATCCGAGCCGGCGAGCCGGCGAGCGCGCATCTCGTACTGTGGCAAGGCGGAAGCGTGCTTCGCAGCACTCAGGTGGGTCACTTTGCTCATTGGCGATCCTGGTTGATCCTGCTCAATCCTGCTTTGCGGCCGTTCCCCGCACGTGTGCCGAGGGCGAAACCAGTCGCGTCAGCCGCTGAATCAGGCCTTCGGCGGAAGGCCCCTGAACGGCAAGCGGCGGCTCGAAGCGGAGCAAAAAGGAAACAGCCGCGTCGCTGTCGCTGGCCGCGCGGAACTGCGGTTCGAGGTAGTCCTTGAGGGCAATCGCATCGTCGATGTCGCCCTTGAAGCTGATGTCGGCGGTGGAACCGCCCGCGGTCACGAAGGAAGCGGTCATCTCGACCTGCTTGCTGGCGTTCGGGATCGACTTGACGAGCGACATCAGTTTCAACGCATCCGACTTGTC
>Ga0075156_10000272_pt1 | contig 26183 bp, 18 predicted proteins | sample JI81AbrownDNA_FD_70966 | JGI IMG/M metagenome (GOLD analysis project Ga0075156, IMG submission 70966) | Wastewater effluent complex algal communities from Wisconsin, to seasonally profile nutrient transformation and Carbon sequestration -... | ecosystem: Engineered > WWTP > Effluent > Algae...
GATGATGACCTCGAATCGATGATCGCAGCACGGCGCAAGGAACATAAAAGCAAATCTGCGGGCTTCTGCCCCAAATGCGGCAAGCCTGTTTTGGTTACTGATAAATTCTGTCCATCCTGCGGGAAGGCAGTAAAGTAAATCTGTCGTTGTGGGGGCGGCAATTTTCCGCCTGAAGCAATGACAATAACTGAGGAACTTATGAAATTACGTCACACATTTATTTTAGCAATAGCAGCAACTTTCCTCGCCGCCTGCAATTTCACCCTCGCGGCAGATGTCACCCCTCCGCCTGGTTATGTGCCCCCCACTCCGGCCCCCACACTTGGACCACTCTACCCTGCCAGCGCGCCAGATATTGAAAATGGCGCCATGATCTACGTGGAAAAATGCGCGCCTTGCCACGGCCACACCGGTCTCGGTGACGGCCCCGATGGCAAGGAACTTCCTGTTACCGTTGCCGCTTTTGCCCTGCCAGAGACCGCCCAAAAAGCATCTCCCGCCGCCTGGTACACCACCGTCACGCAAGGCAACCTTGACCGCTTCATGCCGCCCTTCGTCAGCCTGAGCGACCAGGAACGCTGGGATGTAATCTCCTACGCCCTCACCCTGCACACCACAGCCCAGCAGATCGAAACGGGCAAATCGCTCTTTGAAGCAAACTGCGCCGACTGCGCAAAAACGTTCAGCAATCAGGAAATGATGTCTGCGCTTACCGAAGATCAGATCGTCAGCATGATCAAGGAAGGTGCGGGCGATGTCGCCGCTTTTGGAAGCAACCTTAGCGATGACGAAGCCTACGCCGTTGCGGCATACATCCGCACGCTGACATTTGCGCCTCCCTCCGTGCCGGTAGCTGAATCTGTTACTGAAACACCCGCCCCTGCTGCAACAGACTCGGGAACTCCATCAGCGGAAGCAACACCGCTCGATAGCACAGCCCAAGCTCAAGTTACGCCTGAAGCGACAACAGATGCCGCATCTGCTCACGGTCTCGTAACCGATGGCAAGGTCAGCGGCGTGATCGATAATCGCACCGGAAAAGATCTCCCGTCTGATCAAAAGATCACCTTGCGTGTCTTCGACCACGGCAGCGACCCAACCGCGGGACCGCAGGAAATTTTCACCCTTGATGGAATCGTCAACGCGAATGGGACATATTCCTTTGAAGGCATTCAAGTTCTTGAGAACCAGATCTATCTGGCTGAACTTGAAGTAGATGGATTGAGCTATCAAACCGGATTTGCCATTGCCCCTGCCGGCGCAACTGAACTGGCGCTGGATGACATCATCCTGTACGCTACTACCGATGATTTCAGCACGTTGAAGATCGATCAGGTGCAAGTCTTCTTCGACTATGCCACGGAAGATGTTGTGCAGATCTTCGCGGTTTACAACATCACCAATGCCAGCGATAAGACCATCAATATCAACATGGGTGATGAACAAAAAGTTCCCTTCATCGCATTCCCTGAAGGTTCCACCAGCCTTGGCTATGAAGCCGGACAAGACAGTGCGTCCTTCGTTCCCACAGACGCTGGTTTTGCCATGCCACCCAGCAATACCCCATACAGCCTAATCGCCTTCGCATCCATTCCGAAGGCAAAAGAGATCACCATCTCACAGCCAGCCTTGCTTTCCATTGGTGAAGTAGCCCTGTTCCTGCCAGAAGGCGTGGAAGCAGAAGGTGATACTTTGGCTGATGAAGGAATTCAATTGCTGCAGACCACAAACTTCCATGTCTATTCTGCCAGCGCATTGAACGCAGGCGAAAGCATCAGCTTTGTTCTGAACGGCGCACCGAAAGATTCCACCGCAGTAGCTCCCGATGTGACTCAAAACAAAAACCTGCTCATCGGCGTTGGCGCGCTGGGCCTTGTGCTCATCCTCGCTGGTGTGTGGATGTACATGCGCGATAACAACAAAGAGGAAGAAATCGAAGAGGAAGATGATGAATTTGAAGACAGCGAATCCATCATGGATGCCATCATCGCCATCGACGAACTGCACCGCGCCGGCAAACTTTCTGACCAGGCGTACAAAGAACGCCGCGAAGAGTTGAAGAACGCATTGAAGAGAAAGTCTTAATTTACTCAACCACGTCATTGCGAGGAGGGCGTTCTTCCCGACAAAGCAATCTCCAACTTTGCAGGGGATTGCCACGGGCGAAGAACTAGAACGCCCTCGCAATGACGACATGGAAACCAAATGATCGAAACCAAAAAACTCGTCAAACGCTTTGGACTAAAAACCATCCTGCGCGGAGTGGATTTTTCCGTGGAACCCGGTGAGTTCGTAGCATTGCTCGGGCCGAACGGCGCCGGCAAGACCACCTTTCTGCGAATTCTCGCCACACTTTCCCGCCCCTCGCTGGGAAGTGTAAAAGTGGCGGGCTACTCCCTTCCAAACGAATCTGCGCAAGTTCGCGCAAGGCTGGGTGTGGTTTCCCACATGCCCCTGCTCTACCCAGACCTGACCGCCGAAGAAAATTTGGAATTCTATGCCCGCATGTATGGCATCTCAAACTTTGGCCCGCGCATCACCGAAGTGTTAGGCATGGTCGGTCTCGAAAATCGCCGCAAAGACCTTGTCCGTACTTTCTCACGCGGAATGCAGCAACGCCTTGCCATCGGCAGAGCCGTCATCCACGATCCCGAAGTGATGCTCTTCGACGAGCCCTACACCGGTCTCGACCAGGATGCCTCCGAAATGTTGGATGAGGTACTCCGCTCCGTTGCTGCAAAAGGCCGCACCGTGGTCATGACCTCTCACGACCTCGCCCGCGCCGAAGACCTCGCCACAAGGTTCGACATCCTCTCGCGCGGCATCATCGCAGCATCTGCCACGCAAAAAGACGTTCAAAAAACAAATCTGCTCGCATTCTACAAACAGGCATTGGTGGACTGATATGACAGAAAATAAAATGCAGAAGGCAGAAAGCGGAACGCAAAGTGAAGATCGTCTTCATCCTTCATCCTTACTCCCTCATCCTTCGTTCTTCAAAGCTACAATGGCTATTGTCCAGAAAGACCTTGCCGCAGAGTTCCGCTCGCGCGAGCTGCTCTCTGCCATGCTAGTCTTTTCCATGCTTGTCATTCTCATCTTCAACTTTGCACTGGAGTTGGATATCAAAGTCCGTCAATCGGTCACGGCTGGCGTCTTGTGGACAACCTTCGCCTTCGCAGGCACGCTTGGCCTCAACCGCTCGATGGCTGTAGAAAAAGACCGTGGCTGCATGGACGGCCTCCTGCTCGCCCCTGTGGATCGCGCCGCCATCTTCTTTGGCAAAGCCATCAGCAATCTCGCTTTCATGCTCATCGTCGAAGCCATTGTCCTGCCAATGTATGCCATGCTCTACAACGAAGTCCGCATCTTTCAATTAAGTTTTCTTGGCGTCATCCTGCTGGGCTCCATTGGCTACATTGCCGTCGGCACTCTGCTCTCGGCCATGTCTGTGCAAACCCGCACGCGGGATGTGCTGCTCCCGATTCTGCTTTTCCCCGTGGCAGTTCCCGTTTTGCTCGCATCCGTCAAAGCCAGCGGCGGATTATTAAATAATGCGACCTTTGCTGAGATACTCACCCCGCTAAACCTGCTCATCGTGTACGACGTGATCTTTATCGCTGTCTCATTCATGGTTTTTGATTTTGTAGTGGAAGAATAAAAAAACTGCAAATTCTACAAATACAAAAGCTACATTCTCAGCAACTTTTATAGCAAATACGATTTAATCGTAAATCATCAGTCTGAAATCGTAAATCTTAAAAAGGAGTTCGTCCAATGCAATCCAAACCAATTGCGCTCACCATTCTCGATATCGTTTCTGTCATCTTGCTCGGCATCGCTGCCTACCTCGCCCTCTTCTTCGCCCCCACCGAAGCCGTCATGGGAGACGTCCAACGCGTCTTCTATTTCCACATCGGCACCGCCTGGGTCGGCTTGGTCGGTTTCGTCGTTGCCGCTGGCACGGGCATTGCCTATCTCGCCACCAAGGATATGAAATGGGACCGCTTCGAAGTCGCGGCGGTTGAAGTCAGTACCATGTTCTTCTTCATCACCATCGTCCTCGGTTCCATTTGGGCTCGTCCCGCCTGGAACACCTGGTGGACGTGGGACCCCCGCCTTACCACCGCCGCCGTCACCGAACTGATCTATGTCGCCTACTTCATGCTCCGCCAAGGCATCGAAGACCCCGACAAGCGCGCACGCTTTGGCGCAGTCTATGCCCTGCTTGGCGGCCTCAGCGCCCCCATCACCTTCATGGTCATTCGCCTCTTTCGCACCATTCACCCCGTCGTCATCGGTAACGCCAGCGCCGAAGCGCAAGGCGGCTTTGACATGACAGCCGATATGCGCACCGCCTTTTTCTTCGCCCTCTTCGCCTTCACCATCATTTTTATTGATATGATGTGGCACCGCATCCGCCTCGGCGGCTTGCAGGAAAAGGTCGAACAGCTCAAACTCAACGTCGCAATGTAATTGGAGCATAAAATGGAAACCATCCCCGATACCTCAGGCTACATGATCGCAGGCTATGTCATCACCTTTATCACCATGGGCCTGTACGTTCTCAGCATCTACCTGCGCAATAAAAACCTCCACCGCGACCTCGAAACCCTCGAAGAGCTAGATCCCAAAAAGTCCTCAAAATAGCCCAAAGTAATCCTAATTCAGAAAGAGTCCGCTTATAATTAGAGCGGACTCTTTTTGATTCTGATGCAGAGACGCCGCTGGAAGATTGGACTCATCTCCATCATGATTGCCATCGCAAATATGGCGTTCATGCCTAATCTCGCGCCTGACTCTGCTCCCAATCCCCCACCTGGCCCAGACCGCTTCTCCGTCATCGCTATAGACTACACAGCCTACGAATGGAATCTACTAACTTGGAAGAACAAAACATTTGCATGCTCTGTCATAGTTGACCACGAAGGAATGCCCCTCCCAGAAGAAGTATACAGAGACTGCGGACAAACCATATACAAAACATGGATCACCCAACCCCCTTGTGTTATCCGTGAATACAAACTCTGTGTTGGCTATTATGCTGTGCAAATCAGCAGTGAGAAAAAAGAAAAGGAAATATCCATGCAGCTTGCCCCCGCCAGCGCATGGATATCTCTTGAAGATTGCGAGCCCGTCCTCAGCACCTCCACCAATATCTGCGAAACTGAACCCACACTTGTCTTCACAGGTCAGGAACCACTCCCGAACGAAAAGATTGTTCGAATAGAAGGTACATACGACGGCCAGCCATTTGACTGCGCCGATACTGACATTTGCAAATTCCGCATCCCTGCCACAGATGAAGATGGAGTAACTGTAGAATTCTGGTCATACTCAAGTTATGGAGATAGCAGCCTGGTGTTCAAGGCACAAATCCGCGTGCAGCAAGTGGATGAAGGTGACCCCGATCAACTGTACTGGTATGTAGATGTGCTGTCTCCGCAATGGCAGGGAAACGCTGTAGCCACCTGCTCAGACTCTTGGGAAGTATTTCCACCTGTCGGCGGCGCTCCGGCATGGCTATCCACCCCAACGCAAAGCGAAGAGCTCAGCAGCGACATCCCCTACACCTATCTTGCTGCCAACTTAATCCTGCAAGGCGCTGTGGATGCAAGCGCCTGCCCTGATGGCGGCCTAGCTCCAGGAAACGCGGTTAATCAATGTGGTCTTGAAAAATCACGTGATGCTGTCAAAGAATGGCAAAACCAATTTGACGAATTGATCCTCGTCACTGCAAAAGAGACTGGTGTGCCTGCTCGCTTGATAAAAAATCTTTTCGCTCGTGAAAGTCAATTCTGGCCGGGCATCTTTCAGGAAGTCGGAGATACGGGGTTTGGTCAATTAACAGAAAATGGAGCCGATACCACACTATTCTGGAATCGCTCCTTCTACAATCAATTCTGTCCCCTTGTGCTGGATGCGGATATATGCGGAGAAGGGTACATGAATCTTACGGAAGATGAACAAGTCATCTTACGCGGCGCATTGGTCAGCAGTGTTGATGCAACATGTGAGGACTGCCCGCTTGGGCTTGATCTCACACAGGCAGATTTCTCAGTTAGTGTCTTTGCCCATACAATGATCGCCAATTGCGAACAAGCCGGACAGGTTGTTTACAACTACACAGGCAAATCCCCCGGAGAAGCGGCGACCTACGAAGATCTATGGAAGTTCACTCTGGTCAATTACAATGCCGGTGGCGGCTGTCTCGCTGAGGCACTTACCAGCGCAACGAATAGCGGCAAGGATATAACCTGGGAATCTATTTTCCCTTATCTCACTGGCGCCTGTTCCGGCGCAGTGGGTTATGTGAACGATATAAGCAAATAGAATTCCTACATTTTTTCACCCCATCTGTAAAATCTAGATGGGGTGAATTATTTAAACCTACTCTCCAAACCCAGCAGGTGGAATACCGAGTGCTTGAATCAATCGCGCCCAGTAATTGACTTGGGCAGCGGTGCTGGCGAGGATGACGAATTCACGTTCTGTGAAGGCGGCTTTTACTTTATCCACCAATTCAGGATAAAACTTCAACGGGGTTTGCGAGATGACATGGGTGTAGGCAATAGCTAATTTTTCACGTTCTGAAAAAGTAACCACGCTTTCGTAATCACCACGCAGGGATGCGGCTTCTTCGTCTGTGATGCCGTGCTGGCGATGTTCGTGAGAGTTCATGTCGATGCAGAAGGGGCAGGCGGCTGCATAGGATGCGGTCATACGAATGAGCTTGAGGATGCGTTGATCCATCACGCCGTCTTCGTGGGCGACGAGGGCTTCCATCACCCCAGAGCCGATGGCAGCTTTGGGATACCAGGCAAGGATACGGGCAGGCAGCATGGTCTTGCCTGTAATCTTTTCGGAAATAAAAATGCCGATTTTGAGAACAAGGGGAATGCGTTTGGGTTGTGGGATGAAGGCTTGCATGAGGCTCCTTTGGGGTTTGTTGAGCAGGATAATGAATCAGGGTAGCGAATGTTTGGGGTGTTGAGGCAGGTTTCAGTTAGGAAAGAGGCGGCTTCACCATCTGTATGGAGATGGCAAAAATGGCAGATACTGAGAAAATCATGATCAATTTGGGAGCCGTAGACCTTGGGAAGATCGACCTGCTTGTGGAGCAGGGCCACTACTCCAACCGCACGGATTTTATCCGCTCGGCGATCCGCGCGGTAGTCGTATGGCGTGGGTGCGTTCAACCACAGCCTCGCTGATTTTGAGCGCTACAAGGCGAAGGGCGAAAAGATAAAAATCAGCGTGGTGGGAGTATACAACATCCCTGCGGATGAGTTGTGGAGTCGATCAAGGTGTATGGGATTTTTCAGGCGAGCGACGCGGTGAAGGCTGCGTTGACAAAGTCAGGAAAAATAAAATGATGGAAGAAACTTTGCCTAAAAATTGGGCAGTGCGGTTCTTTACGATCTTCACGGGGCAGGCGTTTTCGCTGTTCGGTTCGTCGCTGGTGTAGTTTGCGCTGATCTGGTATTTGACTCAGAAGACAGGTTCGGCAACGGTGCTGGCAACGGCTTCACTGTTTGGGATGCTGCCGCAAATTTTATTGGGACCAATTGCAGGGACTGTGGTGGATCGTGGGAATCGCCGCCTGATCATGATCCTGTCGGATGCGACGATTGCAGTCTTCACGCTTCTTCTCGCGTATCTGTTCTGGTCGGGCTCCGTTGAAATTTGGCACATCTATTTGATCTCTGCCGTCCGCTCTGCGGGTGGGGCTTTCCATTATCCAGCCATGTCAGCGTCTACTTCGCTGATGGTTCCAAAAGAGCAGCTTTCGCGGGTAGCTGGCGCAAACCAAACCATGCAGGGATTGGTGAGCATTGTGGCTCCACCTGTGGGCGCGCTGCTCGTGGCAGTGATGGCAACAGAAAATATGCTGATGATCGATGTGGTCACTGCGGTGATGGGCATCACTCCCCTGCTGTTCTACTCCGTCCCGCAGCCGAAGCAGGAGGAACATCACGAGTCTGCACCGAGGAAAAGTTTTATGCAGGATATGGGCGCGGGAATCAAATACATGGTTTCGTGGCCCGGGCTGTTGATGATGGGGTTGATGGCAACCATGTTGAGCTTTTTACTTGGGCCGACCACGGCGCTCACTCCACTGCTTGTGACGAAATATTTCGGCAAAGGCGCATCGGAGCTTGGCAGCCTTGATTCCTTCTTCGGAATTGGGATGATCGCAGGTGGAATTACTTTGAGCGTTTGGGGCGGATTCAAGAAGAAGATCGTGACTTCGCTCTCAGGGATCATTACATTCAGTGTAGCAATCCTTGCCATTGCGATTGCCCCCGCTGACAAATTCTGGATGATGGTCGCTTCGATGTTCGTGATCGGGTTTATGCTGCCAATGGCGAATGGCTCCATTCATGCCTTGTTTCAGTCGCTGATCGAGCCAAATATGCAGGGGCGGTGCTGTCACTGGTCAGCAGTGTGGCGCAGGCGATGATGCCGCTTGGGCTGATCATAGCTGGTCCCGTTACAGATGCCACCAGCTATCAAACCTGGTTTTGGATCGCAGGTATTTTGAATCTGGTGATCGGTGTGGGCAGTTTCTTTATCCCAGCTATTATAAATATCGAGAGCAATCACAGGCATACCCAGACCGAGAAGGCGGCAAATACGGATATTGCCATATAAATAACCAGTGGTATAATCGGCCAGTCTGAAATTGGAGAGGTCGCGTAGTCTGGCTTAGCGCGCACGCTTGGAAAGCGTGTAACCCACAAAGGTTCGCGGGTTCGAATCCCGCCCTCTCCGCTGATGGACAAACTTACGTATCCGCATATGGGAAGTTTGTCCTAACGAGAGTCCACTCTAGCCAGTGGACTCTCACCTTTTATAGACAAACTACGTATCAGTATTCAATTGTTGCCAGATGAACTGTCAAAAGCCAGGTGGGCATCCGCAATTCGATCAAGTCAAGCTTGCCGCAGTATAGCACTCGAATTTATGCGTGTCAAATTATCACCCGTCAACATGGAAAATAAACCCATCGGTTTCGGTCCAACCAAGCTCTGAAGCAGCGAGACGGAAGATATGGACAAACACTGATTGTGGCTTGATCCGAACTATCTTTTTCTTGGAAAAGTCATAATACAGCGCATCGAACAGCAAGTGCAGGATTTTGTACTTCTCCTCCGTGGTTGCTTCATCAAGAAAGTCACCGATATTCTCTAACTGCATACCCATTTCTATAGATTTGGCTCCGTCAGGAATAATAAGGCTATCTTTTTCGGCAAGGAGCTTTTTACGCCTGCGCTCATAACTTTCTTCGTCGAACACGCCGTCAGCAAATGCCCTACCCACCCGCCGCAATTCTTCATCGATCTCGATACGACGGTTTTCAATCTTACGAACAACATCTAGATCTTCTAGCAAGCGCTCAATATCTTGTTGCCAATCTTCAGGGAGGCGAAGGTTTCTCAAAAGATCGAGTGTATGGTTATCCAGGTATTCCATCCTTGCTCGTCCGCGAGAGGCGCCGCATTCTTTTCCACGATAGCGTGAGGTTTCGATATAGTAGCCATATCGCCTAGAAGATTGGATACGCAAAGAACGTTCACATTCACTGCAATACACAATTCGCTGCAATAGATTTGGATGGCTGATCTTATTCAAGGCAATATAGGTTCTTGGGCGCCTGGCATGCTTAGCGCGGATTTCTATAGCTTGATCAAACAACTCCTTGCTAATAATTGGTTGATGTCGACCTGGCCATAACTGATCTCGATAGGCAACCTTCCCATAATAGAATTCGTTTTGCAAGAAATCTGTGACCGTGTCTTTACTCCACAAATTCCCTTTCCGCGTCTTAATGCCGCTTTGGTTTAGGAAATCCGCCACGGTTTGATCCGTAAAGTTACCAGAGGCGTACATCGTAAAGGCTGTTTGGATCATTTGTGCCTCATCCGGCACAACAATGATCTGCTTATTTTCCTGGTCTTTTAGATATCCAAACGGAACCGGTCCATTCTGAACTCCTTGACGTGCCATCTCAACTTTGCTTTTCACTACCTCGGCTGAAAGGTTCTCCAAATACCATTGGGCAAACAATGCCATCATACGAAAAACAAACCTGCCTTGGGCGGTAGTGTAGTCAAAATCCTCTGTTACCGAAGCAAGGGTCACATCATATGCATTAAGATCGCGGAAATGTCGCATAGTTTGTTCGGCATTGCGTGAGAAGCGATCCAATTTATGGAAAATGATTGCCTTGAAATGCCCTTCTCTGGCATGAGCGATCATACTTTGAAATCCTGGACGATTATCATCCTTTCCAGAATGTCCTGGATCTGAATAGCATTCCGCAATCTTCCATTTTCGCTGGGCAGCCCAGGCTTTACAAGCATTGACCTGCGCCTCAAGCGAATACCCATTAACCTGTTCCTCACTTGACACCCGCGAATAGATCGCAATCGGTGTATCGGGGGGCATTTGGTCAGCATTTGTGCTTTTATCAACATCCATCAATCGCATCCGATTGAGACTGCGTTTACGCCGGGAACTAAATTCCACCGGATCATTATTTCGAATAGAATAATCTGTCATTATGATCTCCATATACAAAATGAAAATGTGCGCATTCTAACATCTGCTAATCCATTCATTTTTTATGCGAAGATTTTTCCGAATCATTCTTACTCCTTTTTGCTGCGATGCGTGCGGCGATCACGGCAAGGATTTCGATCAACATCTTTTTCATTACGTTTTCTCCTGTAGCTCATTTCCATAAAGAAATGTCAAATTTGTCATGCAATGGAAAAGAATTGCATGATTGGCAGGAGTTTACAATTAAGTATATCGGGGTATTTCTGGCGTGTCGCTAAAAGAATGTGTTCGGTTTTCCGAAATGCTTTGTTACTCCCCCACCTTCCAATCTTGACCTTTCTACGCAAGTTCATCGGAAGCACAGCCAAGCAAGCAAGAAACAGATATCAATCTGATTAAATATGAACATCGAAGCTTGCAAAAACAAAAAGCATACCTAAGTAGTCGTTCGAAATAGGTTATAAGACATGATACACTTTTGGAATGCGAACTGTGTATCAATTAAAACCGAAAGAAATAGCAGAAGTCGAAAAGGCGATCAAGCAAGATAAACGCCCAGAGGTGCGGCAACGCGCAACTGTGATACGCTTATTGCACTTGGGGCACAAACCAGAAATTGTGGCAGAGCAACAAATGGTGAGTATTCCAACGATTTACAACTGGCACAAGCTATGGCGAGAACAGGGCATCGAAGGATTAGCTAACAAACAAAAAACTGGGCGAAAGCCCAAAGCCACGGATGAATATTGCCTGAAGCTGGAAATACTCCTAGCCAAAGACCCATCAGAATGTGGCTATCGTTTCGCGATCTGGACCTCTGATCGCCTGCGGCTCCATCTAGAGGAGGAAACAGGTATCTTGCTCAGCGAAAGTCGGTTTCGGGCGTTATTGAAGAAGAAAGGCTATCGTTATCGTCGTCCGAAACACGATTTGAGCCATTGGCAGGATGTGCAAGCCAAGAAAAAAGCAGCGAAACTGTTGGAGGAGATGAAAAAAAGAGCCTCCGAGACAATTTCGAACTCCTCTTTATGGACGAAGTAAGTCTGGCCTTGGATCCTCCATTACATGCCTGCTGGATGAAGCGAGGAGAACAAAAGACCATTCCTGCTTTACAACCTGGAACCAAGAAACATCGCCATATTTTTGGAGCCTACTCATGGAACGCGGATTGCATCTCTTGGAGAGTTGCTGATTGGAAGAACACTCAGACATTTTTTGGAGTTTATCGAGTACTTGCTGGTTGAGTGTTACCCGACAGGTCGTATAGTTTTAGTGATGGACAATGTGTCATATCATAAAAGTGCTGCGGCACTAGCTGCTTTGTCTCTTTTCGAGCATCGTCTTTTAGTTATCTGGCTACCGCCTTATTGTCCTGAACTCAATCTGATCGAAAGATACTGGAGACACTTGAAAGATTTGGCTTGCGCTAACAAACTTCACAACTCGATTGAAGAAGTAGTCGCTTCGGCGGAATATATGCTCGCTCAGCAAAATGATCCTGCCAGTTCTTTGAGATTGGCTTTCTCTAAACAATTATGAACGTCTACTTAAATGGTATGCTTTTTGAGTATAAGAACAAGCATTAACCTGCAACTTTTGGGTTATGAGCGTTAATTTTTTGACCACAAACTTACGAGCAACAAAATGGCATTTTCATTTGACCTTAAAATTCTTGATTCGCAAGAGCCTGTAGGATTTTGGTTATCACAAGAACAACCATCAAGCGTCTCTTATTGCACAAATATCAAATATTTTCAACTACTAATTTTGCTTCAAGTGCGTCATCTTCGCAAAGCATCTCGATCCATATTGCGGTGGGTATGATTGCCTGCCGCATCCATACTTAGGCGTTGACCAAACCCATTATAGGCTACCTCTGCTTACACATCCCAGTTGGAGCCATTATGAATCTCCAGCTGAGTCAAGTAGCCTGCGGTTTTGTAGCTGTAATGCTTCACACTGGCCTTGGTTTTATATGGCTAGACCTCCACCAAGTTCCAGTAGAAAAAACTTTTGACGTTTCGGTAGGAAGGCGGACAAGTTCAACGAAATGTTACTGTATCCATTTTCTGGCAAGTTTGCCGATGAAGTGGGTGTTGTTGTAGGTGTTCCCTCGCTTTCTGGGATAGGGGTGAGGGTGGGAGTTTCGGTGGGTGTCGAGGTCTCGCTTGGAGTAACCGTAGGCGTTGCAAGTGGTTCTGTTGTGTATTCCACTACCAAGTATGGAGCCTGGCTGGGGTTCCCTTCATACGCAACCGCCACACGTTTGCCTATGCCAGTGATCAAAACCGAGATGGCATTGCCACTTGTCCAGCCCTGTCGATTCACTACTTCCTGAATCACTGCGCTCAAATCGGGTGTACGCTGGTTGGGTCCGCTTCCATCCTGTGTGCTCCAGGCAACTGGCTCCCAGATGACAGATACAAATGTGCGCGGGCGAACGGATACCTTGCCGCTGGAACTGAAGTTCACCGAATTGTCCGTCGCTTCCGCTTGGACCGTTAGGCTGGTCGCCTCACTGGAAGTTTCATCCACTGTAAACTGGACGTATGCGTTCAGGATCGTCGCGCCTTGAGGGAGATTCACCCCGGTGAAACGCAAGCCTACTTGTTGTGCGTTCGAATCAGTAACTAACTCAAGGTCAGTGCTATCAAAATACATCCAACCGGAATTTTCCTCCTCCACATCGTCATCTCCCGAAATGATGGGAACCGAAATGGTACCAGAAGAGGGTAATGAAGTGGGAGTTGCTGTTGGGATGATCGTCCCGGATCCAATATAAGTTTCGCGGTGGGATACAAAACCGTCAAAGTAGGTAGAGCCTGAGGTTGTGGAATCAACCCCACTGGTCGCCCCGAGGCGTACTTCATCCAGGGTATTGTAACTGGCATCATTGTCTACATAGGCCAGCGTACCCGCCAGGGTTTCATCAATCCAAAGCGAGAAGAGGCCGTCGTTTGCGCCAGGCGCGCTGGCTCGTTTCCATTCCAACTCGATCATATGCCAGTCATCACTGATCGGATATTTGCTGCCTTTCATATTGCTCCAGGTATCGTTCATCACATTCGGGCGGAGTTTGTATTGCCCATTTTCATAAATCAATTCCAGGCGGAATATCTGTGCATCGCTGCTTTCGTTATATCCATCCAGAATATAGTGGGTATTCCCCGAATTCATGACGATGGAATTGGGATCAAAGTAGAACCTTGCGCGGTAATGGGATTCTGCCGCAGGCGATAAATCCACTGCTTTGATAACGGTGGTGTCGTCGATCAAAGCCTGCAAGCCGAATCCACTTTGATAGGCAGCGTTTGCAGAAACAGACAGATCGCCCCCATCAATAACTGTGAGAGTGGGCTGCCACTTCGAGAGATTGCCATTCTCGAAATCATCCTCGAACATGGTATCGGGTCGGGCAAGCGGCGCAGAGACAGACGGACCATTCGGGTCCAGCCCAATGTGCGAACCAATCACGGTCTTATAGCCGTCGAAATAAATGGTTCCAGTACCCGTAAAGGAATCATCCACTTGCAGGGAGCTTTCTGTGATGGATTGCGTGTCGTTGTCAAGATTTTCCAATGAAGAAACTAGCTGGTCACCAACATATAGTTTTATGAAACCATCATTTGCCCCTGGTGCGGTGGCGGCCATCCACTCCACCTCAATTGCCTGCCAGGCATCTGCGATCAGAACTGGAGAAGTCTCATGCCAGGCTCCACTATCATCCACTCCGCACAAGGAAAGACTGTAGTATTGTCCCTGCTGTTCAAAATATACACAGGCAACCCAACCTGAACCAGTCGTTTCCTCGAACAAATAGAATCCATCCTTGGAAGTGATCTGTACAGAGTTTGGATCAAAATAAAAGCGGGTATTGATATGCTTCGCATTAACGGGCGAGCTGTCATACAACGCCATATTGTTCGTATTGTCGATCATGGCTTGCAAGCCATACTGTCCAATCCCCGCTGCCTGGGTGGAAGCAGATAAGTGTCCACCACCGCTTGATGCATAACTCCAGGTGGACAAATCATTGCTTTCAAAACCATCCACAAAGACCAGATTCGTCAACGCGGGAGTCAATGTGGGGCCATTGGGATCCAAGCCAATATGTTGACCCTGACGAGATTCAAAGGCATCGAAATATATAGAGCCGTTAATATTAGCAGGGTGAGAGGTGAGCAGCCCGAGGGTTACATCCGTAATTCTGGAGGCATCGCTGTCAATGCCCGAGATCGTGTCCATTAGGACATCATTGATCCAGAGATTCATATATCCGTCATTGGCGCCCACAGCTGTGGCAGCCTTCCATTCAATCTCAACAGCCTGCCAGTCGTCAGTGATGTAGATATCCCTGCCGCCAGTCATGATATCGCCATCGTCCATTACACAGATTGACAACTTATAATATTCGCCCGATTTTTCAATTCTCATGCAGAACGCCCAGCCGTTCGGGTCTGTATCACCTGTCAGGATGTAGACCGAATCGTTTTCCGTCATCGAGATGGAATTAGGGTTCAAATAGAAACGGGCAGTGTAATGGCTTTCGCTATTGGGAGATTGATCGTTGATGGAAATTACATTTGTATCATCTGCCAAGGCCTCCATGCCGTAGGTTCCTGCAGCCGCCGCCTGAGTTGAGGCGAACAAATCACCGCCATCTGTGATGGAGTTGCTCCACAAGTAGAAATTGCCACTTTCAAACCCATTTGCAAAGATCATACCCTCTGCGGGAGGTTGCATGGATGGTGAGGTGTATTGGATGACCAATTTCGGACGCTGATCTACCGTGGAATTATCAGATGTCTTGAAGTCAAAACGGTTATTTAACTCCGTATTCGCAGTTAAGATAAACCCGTTATTGACAAACGAACCATTGATCATCTCCTGTACCTTGGCGGGATCAAGAACAACTTGCTTTTCCGTACCCAACGCTTCGTTATTGAGAATCTGCACAGACCCAATAGCGGTTGTTTCGCGATCATCTGCGCCCGCCGCTCCAGGAGATTGCCAAGGAGTACCTGTAGCTGCATTATTCCAGGTTGCCTGGGTCTCATTAAAGGCTTTCCTCAAGCGGTAGACACTATAGATGGCGTCATTGCTGGCGACATCTGCTGAAGTCCATAGAGATAATGAGGCAGAAACAATCACAGCATCTGTTGGTAATGTATTCAAATCAAATTTTATTAAACTGCGAGCATATTTGTTTGTCGAGTTATTATTTTCTCCAACCCCCATGCTGGAAGAAGTCCCATAGTTGGAGTTGGCAGATGTGCTTAGCAGGTATGCATCCACTCCATTCACTCCATTGGGTTGGAGCACCAATGTATGGACATACAGCGGAGCAGTCCCTGTGTAATTCGCAGTGACGTTAGTATTTCCGTTTATGGAAATGCTGACCGGGTTATCTGTGCCGGTCGCATCGACAGTCCAGTTGGTAAATTCCCAATCTTCGGCAGCAGTTGCTTGTAACTGAACAATATCTCCATAATGATAGGTAGCTTGATCTGGAGATTTGCTTACTGTTCCATGTTCGCTGACAACATTGAGCGTGTACTCATCCTGCGTAAATGTGGCAGTAATTGTTTTGTCGCTGCTCATGCTGACAGAGCAGGGTTCAACGCCTGTACATTCACTGCTCCAGCCGGTAAACGTCCAGCCCGGGTCTGCTGCGGGGGTCAAGGTCGCAGTACTGTTTGCCAGATATGGACCTTCGCTGCTGCGAGTGACGCTGCCATTGCCAACTACATTGACGGTCAATGTGTAGGTAGGTGGTGCAGCAACTACAATTTCTGACGAGATGGTGTTGGTGCCGCCATCGTTATCAGCGGCGGTAAATGCCACTTGGAATGTACCAGCTGACAGGTAGGCGTGAGCCGTTTCAAGGCTTTGACCAGTGACCGGCGCGGAGCCATCGCCAAAATCCCAGGTGATGGTGTGGGTGTCCAATTCGCCGGGATCATAGAAGGAACCAGTAAACGTGACGGATTCTCCTGCCTTGGGTTCAAATGGGTCGAAGTAGAAATCAGCCGTTGGGGCAATGTTTTGCACGGTGATCGAAACAGAATCTGTGGAGGTCAGCCCGTGGACATCGGTGACGGTCAGTTGAGCGGTGTAGGTGCCTTCATCTTTATAGATGTGATCGGCAAGGAGGGTGTTGACGGATGCAGTAGTATCACCGAAATCCCAAGTGTAGGTATGGCCAAGCGGACTATCGGGATCGGCAACATCCGCAGAGAGGACAAGGTATTCTCCCTCAGTGATGGTGATATCATCCCCTGCATTGACCACGGGAGCCTGCGGCTGAAGTGCGGGAATGCGGAAAGGGGCAGTACCGGGCGTGCTGGCGGAACTACCAATATGAATATTGTAAGGATAATACGCTCCATCAATTTGAAGATGAATGGTTAATTCGGTGGCGGTAAGATCGGGTTTGAAGGTGATACTGTCTTCGCCATTTTGTTCATTGGCACTGATAATCAGACTGTTGCCATTTGTTGAGGCAGAGTCGCCTTCTTCCATTCCATTTTGTTGAAGAATGGTGAAAGTTGAATCTGATGAAATTTCACCTGTGAAGGAGTGCGGTCTGCCATCCCCGGACCAGGCAAGAGTCCACTCAAAGGTATCAGGGTTGACCCATAGGTAATAGCCTTTGATCTGGCCTGGGGTATATTCTGGCTGGCCTTTAAGATCCAACTGGAACTCTGGAGATGGGGAGGGAAGAGCGCCATAATAAGCAAGCCCTGAATCATAGGAGGCCAACCACAAGCCGCCCGCGCCATCCATCGTGACATCCAGCACATCATCCTCAGGGAGCGGTGAGTTGGTTGTATTGTAGGTTTGCCAATCGGTCAGATTTGCTGAGAGACGGCTGACCCCGCCGCCCAAAGTGCCGAACCAAGTATTGCCTTGCAGGTCAATATAAATGCGTTGAATAAAATTGCTTGAAATCCCCGAATTGGAAGTATCGTAGACCGTCCAGTTGGAATTGGAAGCATCCAACACAACGACACCAGAACCGTCCGTGGCGAACCATTTGTTACCTGCTCCATCCACCACGATATCTGTCACTGCCTGATTGGACTTGAACGCCCCAGCTTGCAGCGGATCGGGAATCTGAACGGGCAAGGTGTAGCTGACCCAGGTATCGCCTTGTAAATTGGCAACGCCATAACCAATGGTGCCCACCCAGGGAGAGCCGCTATTCGCGGCTACGGCATAGATATCATCATAAGGTAAATTGGAGTTGACCATGTTGTAGGTGATCCAACTGCCGCCTGAATAACGCGAGACACCGCCGCCCAGCGTAGCCAGCCAGGCTTCACTGCCACTGAGAGAAACATCCCAAGCATTTTCACCCGCAATACCCGCAGGAGTGAGATCGTTAAAGCTTGCGCCATCGCTCGTGAGGTTGAGACTGCCATCCTGAAGCGCAAGCCACTTCTGTCCACCGCCATCCACCGCAATGGAAACGACATGATTACCAGTCAGCCCATTCGCTGTAGTGTAACTCGCGGATTGACCTGTTTCCAGACTCCATTGAGAGAGGCCGCCTTTGTATTGGCCTGCCCACAAGGCGGAACCATCCCAGGCCACGCGCTGGACAGGGGTACTTGTTTCCCATACCACCCAACCTGTATCAAGCTGTTGGAAGAGATTGGCAGCGTAGGAAATAAATTGTGGCAGGAATGCCAGCGAGAGGAGCATTGTTACAACGAGCGCGATGGTTTTCTTTTTCATAGTGACACCTTTGTTGAATACGTTTCCGCCGCTACAAGGCGGGTCATTCGGAGCGGACGCGCGAAACTTGAGTCTTATACGGGTGTGGACAAGACAGCGAATACCGTAAAGATCATGCCGATAAAAGTCATTCCGAGAATGAATGACCAAAATACCATCACGTCCACGATTTCAAGTTGTTTGGCATATTGCCAGCCAAGCACAAACGGCGTGAGCCAACTGCGCCTGCCAATGGGAAGGCTGACTTTTTCACCCGCCTTCTTCAACTGGCGGGAGACGTAGAGTTGGCAAAGGAGGCTGATGATACCCAATGCCAGCGTAATGCAAAATATTGAGACGACGAAGTTAGCGTTCATTTTTTATCTCTTTTGAATTTATGTTGATAAGATGTTGAGCAATATTTCATTTTAGTATTACAGCGCTGGTAGACTGGCAGCCGTGGCTACATGTACTGAGCAAGTCATAAAACTAACAGACCTTATAAAGAGGGAAAGGATCAACATATGTTCTTTCAACGAGGTTATAACGCTCCTTAAGGAAGTTAGTATATTGTTTCCACAAATCAGGGCGGTTTAAATCGAAAATATCAAGCAACCTTTGCCCATAATGTTCCCATACCGCCGCTTCCCTTCTGGCTACAAACTCTGCACTTCGCCATCCCTTATCCTTATTTGCTTCATAAAAATTCCATATAAGAATTGGCGGCTTCTTATTTTTGAACGACTCTTGGGGCGTAAGGCCATCTAAAAAATCTAGTGCCTTATGACAAAGTTGCCAGCAATAACATTTTTCGCCATTCCACTCCATAACTTCTTGAAACATTGGAGCATGCAGCCTGCCATAATCAATCCAAATTGTTTCTGAGGGAATATATTTGTCGGTAGGCACTTCCCATTTAAAACGAATACGACATGCTTTGGATTCGTAAGCAATAATTGGATGGGAATCGGGCACAAGGCCGGAATAAATCATTTGAAATCCCCGGCGCTTGAAATCGAAACATTCTTCAAGAAGTTTGATATACCAGGGGAACTCGTCATTAATGATATGGTCAATTTCTTTTTTATAGTAATCGTATGAAACCATTTTTCCTCTTAACTTTTTAGATGTAAAAAGACAAACATCCTCATCAAGGTTTTAATTTGAATATATAGTTGCCAAGAGCGTCCCAGCCGCTCACATCATAGCCATTGCCTTTCAACAAAAAGAGCTCTTTAATGGCAAAAGACTTTTTAAGAGGATCAAACTCTGCGATAACAGACTCGTAAGTTCTACCCTCCTCAAATATGGCTTCTATTATTTGTTTATCTTTTGAATCTATTTGAAATATAAAGTCCATTCCTTTGCTGATGGGTCCACCAACGCCGTCCAAAGCAACTTGGTTTACTGTCCAGTAAATCTCGTTGGTTTTGTTAGGATACATTTGTACTGCATTGCCATACTCCGGGTGCGTGAAGTAAAACTGGGCAGGTTTGTTTCGCGCAAATTCAACAAAGCCTTCACCATAACCACCATTATGTCCTAACGCCCAAATCGCACCAGCACCATCTCTTGAGTTCTCACCAATTTTTATAAGGTCAGCCAAGGGTGGCTCAACTCCAGGTGTCCATTTTGCGATTATTTCCAGAGTGTCTGCGTCTTTACCGGCACGCAGGGCTAACTTTTTGGCTATCGTTTCATTTTTTAATACATCGCCCGATACGTCACTCCAACCAGACAGAGCTCGCAATGCCTCGGGGCCTTTATTTCCCAAATCACTTCCTGCATTAAATGCAGTAGAAATTACGTTTTTGCTAATTGCAGGGTCGCCAAGAATACCAAATAGCTTAACCGCATCAGTTAAGTTGCTCGGATCGCTGCCATACTTTATCACCACATCAGCCAGGCTTTCCGGCCCAACAGCTTCTAAAATGTTTTGAGCTCCAGCCTTCATTAAATTAGTAAAATTATTGTTATAGTTTGCTAAAGCCTTCTTTAGCACATCGGGATCACATGGAGTTGGGGCTGCCAATTTATAAACTGAATTATCTTTAAACCCTACGCCACAGACCCCACCTAGTTTATTAATAAAGCGTTGAAGTTCATCGGCATTCATTGAATTGGCAAATTTACCCAGGCCACCTGCTGCCTCGTCACTCAAATCTATGCCTGCGGCAACCAAATCGTCTGCAACTTTATTTGCCGCTACCAACGCTTCATCGCTCAAATCCACGCCGAGGTTGAGGATACGTCCCACCAGAGCAGAGCCTTCGTCGAAGCCGAGTTCAAGCAGGAGATTCCCTCCCACGCGGCGGACGAAGCCAACGAAATCTCCCCACAGGCTGCGCGTACCTGTGAAGATATTGGTAATGGTGTTGATAACCGCCTGCAAGCCATTGCCCAGTGAGCTGCCAACAATCCGAACAACAGTCAGGGTCAATTGCTTGACCACATCGAAGGCATCCGTAAGTTTCAATCCATCCAGCACGGCACGAAAAACGGTGTCTGCATGTTTGAACAATCCCTTGACCACAGCCGAAACTGCATCACCAACAAAGGAGGCTCCGCCTACTCCCTGCAAACCAGGGATCAATGCAATAAGGTCACCGATGCTGCCGATGATGCCAAAGATCGAAAGCGCTTTGACGAAGATACTCGGGTCTACTGCCAAACTTGCAAGATCAGGCAACACACCAAGAACAGGGATCAAACTAAGAATGACATTGGCAGCCAGCAAGGCGGGGTTGTCCGTGTCGCCTGTGAGGATGGCTTCCAGCCAAAGCATTACATTTTGTGGGGTTGTCGCCGCAATAATACCTAAAGCAGATTGCACAAAGTCCAACGTGAGCTGGTCAAAAAATGACAAGCCCGCAACGATCAAAACCCCGTTTGTGTTGTTGAGCTCGTTGGTCTCATCAAACTGTCCAAATACCGTTACAAGGTTTTCCACGCCTGTCGCGTTCAAGCGCTCCATCGAAACCAACACAGCATTCTTTGCAACGGATTGAGGGACGACCCATTCCATCCGCCCTCTCACCGCTTCAGCAGTTGTCAATTGAGACCAAAGCCGCTCCACCAGTCCCGCAGAGAGGCGTTGTTCATAATAGGCAGTGGTATTCAGGCGGCTTGCCAGCAGTCCCGCAAGGCTGTCCAATTCCGCCTTGGCATACTCTGCATCGCCTGTCCGCGCGCTCACCGCCAGCATCTTCATTTGGTGGATGACGAATAACTCCGCCACCAATCCACGATTTTGAGTCTCAACGATCAGGTTTTGCAGGCGTTCCCCAGCGCGCCCAGCATAATGTTCGATGAACCACCAATCGCCTTCCCCGATTTCTGTGTCCGGGTCGTTGCCCCACATGGCGTTCAGGTGTGCGGCGTGAACCAGCAGGCGTAGTTCATCCTGTGCCAGTTCCTGAAGTTCCGCTTCTGTCACATCCCGCGCTGCAATTCCATTGGCCTGACGAATGGCAATTTGATATCCCAGCATTTGAACTGCCAGGGTCAACATTCCGCTGCGGGTGTCCGCCAGTTCATCCTGCGTGGAGCGGAACTGCGCCATGCGGGTATCAAGAGCGGGATTCACCAATCCATGCTGATTGACTGCAATGGCAATTTCATCAATTTGAGTCTGGGTGAAACCAAAACTGAGCAGGTCTGCCTGCACCTGAGCAGACATGCCTGCCTGACGGGAGGAATATAAGCTGGATGCGCCTGCACTGATTTGATCCACCTGTTCGGCGGGAATGCCCAGGGCGATCAAGTCCGCGCGCATCTCTTCAGGGACAGTTGCTTCTGTTGCGATATCAATCGCCGCAGGGAAGGTTCCCCCGAGCTGCTCCACCCCATCGGCTACATCGTCCACAGCGCCTAATGCAATAGAACTTTGTTCCGCTACACTCAAGGCGCGTGTGATGACATCAGAAATATAACTTTCGCTAATCTGATCAATTGGCGTGGCCTGAATGACGTTCAAATACCCAAGCAGTTCGGCGCTTTCCACAACTGCTTTTGAGGCGCTGTCCAGATAGCGATCTCCGCCCTGCAGGGCAAGATCAACGGCCTGTGCTCGTAGGTTCTCTGGCTGGGGTTGCGCCGCCACCAATATGGGTTCTGTCGATAAGACGAAGACTAATGCCAAAACCACTGCATTTCGAAGCGTCTTTAGTATTCTTTGTTGTTTTTTCATCTTCATTCTCCTATCAGAAACGCAACCCTATTAGTACGGGTCTACAATGACTTCCACGTAGTAAATATCCACATCGGGAGCCTCAAAAGAATTATCTCGAACCGTTGTAATTTGCCCATGATCAAAAATCTCATCTGGGAATGTCTCAAAAATTTCCTGCTCAGACGTCCAGACAGGAACTCCGATCTTATTGCCATCATCATCCGTATTGTAGTAATTGAATTTCACGGTCACAGGGCCAGTAATCGAGAAACCTTTATTTGTAATCTCAGCCTTCACTTCCACAAGTTCCCCTTCGCGGGTGATCTTTTCAATGAAGACACGCCTTACTTCAAAATCGGGGCGTGCATCCACAAAGAAAGTTCTTTCAGCTGTATCTGTTAGGCCGTGAACGGCGATTGCTGTAACCTTTAGCTTTACTTCTCCGCCAAAGCGGGGTTTCCAGAGTGCATTGAAATATCGGTCATCCTTGTGAAGGTCTTTATGTCCAGGCCCACCATCATCAAACAGGAAGAAAGTGTCTGTTGGGTGGTTTGCCTGGTCAAGATAGGTGATTTCCGCTTTTACAGTGTAGTCATTGTGGTAAACATTGCGATCATCACCCACGAACGCCTTGACATTAATAAACCCGTTTGCATCCGGAGAAACAGTAAATCCGGGGTTTGGAGCCTCAATCTGAAGATGGAGTGAGGTTGGGAGTTCGTGAATACCAAAGAATTCATCTGCGATTGCTCTCGCCTCTTCAGCGCTATCGGCACAGACAATCACAGTCAATCCTCTGGCTGCAACTGTAACCTCGCCCCCAACCCCGTTAATATAGTGAGGATCATCCTGATTCCCGTACGGCCATTGGGTAATGATCTCAAGGAGCTGAGAAATACTTGTGCCAATTCCCTGATTTATCACATCCTCTCCAAACAGGAAACTATAATCTCCATCTGGAACAGTGTTATCCAACGAACCAAGCGGAACCCCATTCAACGATACTGATGTCGAGTGATTTGTTGAAGCTGATGAAGGGTTGAAAAGCAGGTGAAGCATGCCACCCAAAATATCGAGCGTGTTAAAAAAGTCATCAAGAAGAAATTGAATCAGCACATACGGGTCATTTGGACAATACCAAGAGCTAATCGGAGTAGTATAGGCCACCGCCTCATCATATGTTACGTAGAACAACCGCTTACTACAATGGAATGCGCTCGGATGTCTAACAGTTTTTCGTGCTCCATCTGCCACAGCAAGGATGTCGAAGAGAGTATCCGAACTTTGATATTCCACAGGGCTGGCAAGTATCCCGAAAGTGGAGGCGAGCAGGTCAATACCAGATACCTGGTTCGGTGAGTACTGTGGAAAGGCCATGAAGGTAATGGACTCTCCCCTTCCCAGCCGCGCATGATAAATTTGCGGTTTGAGGATAACGGGGGCAGGCAACTCAGTGACAGGGTCAACAGCTGAAATATTCAAATCTGTGATCGGTGATCCCAGATTGGTTACCCGATATTGCATGATATGAAGCGTTGGATGCAGACCGATTTCCTCAACGATGTAATTCATTTCAAGTTGTATATTTGTATGAATAACAGCAAAGTCTGTAACAGTTTGTTCGCCATTTGAGGATGTCAACCTGGCGGTAATATCATAACTTTCCTCTACGGCATCCTGAGCAAAATATACGATCTCAACCTCGCGCGTTTCCCCTGGAAGCAGAGTGATCTCCTGTTCAAAACTTCCGCTGCCCCTAAAATTAACAATTAAGTCATCGTACACATCCTCGATTTCAAGCCCTACTGTGCGCGGGACCGAGTCGATGTTTTTGATGGAAACCACCCTGATTTGTTCGTAGTCGCGGTCAATGGTATGCGTCAACTGATGGGAGCTGAATACAACTCCTTTCTCAATCGTAAATTGCTGCGGAGAAGTGGTTATATCCCCGCATTCGTATCCAGCATGAACATACCACTCATAAGTAGTGCCTGTTTTAAGTCCGTTTGCCATGATCGAATGCATGGTTGACGCATTATTACTCGGGTATGAAACGGCATTTTGCGGTTCCCCAGCGGGATATATTGTCAATTCCCCTGTCGTTTCCGTATCCGAACGCCAGCTAAATACGACATTGGTTGAACCGATCACTACCCCGTTGGCAGGATATATCTCTGAAAGAATAGGGCTGTTCTGAAAATTTACCTGTGCAGACTCAACAGTATTTGTCTGAGAACTGGCAATAGTCACATTGAAGGGGAAACTTCCTATGACGCATCCGCTTGCTTGAATATCCAACTTTACATATTCACGTTCACCAGGTCCGAGGTTTAGGTTCGTAGCCGACAAAGTAAACCAGGATGGATCCAATCCGCTTACGCTGATAGTAAATTCATCCGCCAACAACCCTTTATTCTCCACTAATATGGAGTACCCAGCCTTTACATCTGAGCTAACAGTGGCAGAAAGCGGTTCTATTGACGCATCATAATTGTGGCCATCCACCACTTCGGAGTTCACCACTGCCAGATTATTGGCAGACGATTCCTCTGTAGTATCTGTAGAGGCATTCGCCTGAACAGTCAAAATATCTCCAACATTCAAGGCGGAACTGGCCTGCCCCATAATGCTGAATGCTACTTTTTCGCCAAAGGCCAGGTTACCCAAATCCCAGGTTAAAGTCGAGCCAGTTTGAGTAGGAGAAACTGAAAGGCTGTTATTTATATAGGTGACAGAACTTGGAAGAATGACCTGAAAATTTACATTTTGAAGGAGGAGGCCATTTTCATTGGTAACAACAACATAATATTGAACATCCGCACCTGCTGTTAAGATCGGCATGCCGGACATGTGGAGGCTCATATCTGCACCACGGAAGACTACGCCTTCTGTATCTGCTAAAGACACTCCGTCTACACTTGCTGAGATATTCACAACTTCGCTGACGGTATTGACAATGGTGCCAGTTGCCTTTCCTTGTGGGTCTGTCAAATCAGGTTGCGTTATAGTTGTAGTATTGCTATCTGTTGTAATCACAACATCCGCATTGGGGATTGGATTATTATTTTTATCCAGAACCGTTACTACCACAGTAATTGGTGTTTGCCCATTAGCAGGTGCGGTATTAACCGGCACATAAACAAGGGACATCGTTGGATCTACCGCCCCGGGGGTAAATGTAACAGTACCTGGTGAGTCGAGTAGTATCTGCCCAACTCGAACTTTAAATGTTCTTTCTCCAGCTTTTATTGTCTTAAGACTTGCGGCAACAACACCATTTACATTCGTCACACCAATGGCAACATAATCATCCACCACTGCATATGTATTGCCAATTCTTAAGCCTTCACCGGATGCAATTGCAATTTCCACTGATTGGTTTGGAAGTGGGATTCCGTCTGCGTTTTTCAGGGTTATTGAGGCTTCAATGCTATCAGTGCCGTCCGCAATAGCCGAAGGCTTATCAAGAGTAAATGTGCTTTCTGATGGGTCTAGACTACCAAAGTAAAGTGAGCCAATGCCTCCACTTATATGCCCACTACCACCTAAATATGAAAATTGTATTGTTGAAGAATTGTTAGAAAAAACTGCGATATGTCCACCTGCACCACCACCACCATACGAACCATACGCCGACGAAACTCCATTCCCTCCATTTGCACGGATCGTCCCACTCCCTGTCAATGAACTGGTTTGGATGTAAATGCTGCCTCCCGAACCTCCTCCT
>Ga0075156_10000274_pt1 | contig 26103 bp, 24 predicted proteins | sample JI81AbrownDNA_FD_70966 | JGI IMG/M metagenome (GOLD analysis project Ga0075156, IMG submission 70966) | Wastewater effluent complex algal communities from Wisconsin, to seasonally profile nutrient transformation and Carbon sequestration -... | ecosystem: Engineered > WWTP > Effluent > Algae...
GACTTCGTCCTCGCCGGCGCCGATCCGGCCGAGCTCGACGCACGCATCCGCATGCTGCTGACCGCGAACCCGGTGATGTCGACGATCACGGGCGGACCCATCGAGATCGACGAGGACGCCTACGCCGTCACCCTCGCCGGGCATCCCCTCGACCTCACCTACACCGAGTTCGAGCTGCTCAAGTACCTCGTCCTCCACCCCGGACGCGTACTCACCCGCGAACAGTTGCTCAGCGAGGTGTGGGGCTACGACTACTACGGCGGCACCCGCACGGTCGACGTGCACGTGCGGCGACTCCGCGCGAAGCTGGGCCCGGAACACGACGCGTGCATCGGCACCGTGCGGAACGTCGGCTACCGATTCCAGGCGAAGTAGTTCAGCGGACGTTGCGCAGCAGATAGGCAGGCATCGACGGCGGCCCCGAGGGGTGGAAGGCCATTCGGGCGGCCAGCAACTGGGCGAACAGGCTGCCCACCGCGCCGACGATCGCCAGCCAGAAGGACGCCTCCTCGACCGACGTGTCCCACATGATGTAGAGACACGCCACCGCCGCGGCTGCGAGCAGGACGACCGAGAACCAGGCTGCGAGGCGGGACGGCCACAGCCACCTGGCCAGCGCGACGTCGCGACGCCCCTCCCACTCGGCGAGTCCACTGCGCCACAGCAGGAGCTGCAACACGCCAGTCACCACCAGCAGGGCGGACGCCAGGTTCCCCACGGCCGGCCACAGTCGCGTCGTCGACGAGAACCTGACCAGCAACAGCGACGCCGCGAAGAATCCCGCCATCCCCACGATCCCCAGGACGACGCCTGCGCCCATGACCCGCGTGAGGCTGCGGGCGCGGGCCGCGATGGCAGGTTGGGGGATGATCGTGCGGGCGACCGGTGGCTCGACGCCGTCGGCCACCGTCTCGGGCGACCCGGGTTCTCGACTCTCGTCCACAGTCCGAGCCTAACCCGACCGGCGACCGGACGCAGGAGCCACGACCCCCCTTGAACCCCCCGAGCTTCGCCCCCGCACGTGCATTCGTGCTGGCAGACTCGATAGCGTGGCGGTGTCGCCAAGCGTGAAGGGAGTCGAGATGGACAGCCATGTCGCAACCATGGATTCCACCCCCGGTCAGGACAGCGTGGTGGCCGTCCAGCAGGCCCTCGCCGAGTTGCCGCCCAACCGCTACTCCGACCGCGAACTCGCGTGGCTGGCCTTCAACCGTCGGGTTCTCGACCTCGCCAAGGACTCCCCACGGATCCCCCTGCTCGAACGGGCCAAGTTTCTCGCGATCTTCTCGTCCAATCTCGACGAGTTCTTCATGGTGCGCGTCGCCGGCCTCAAGCGCCGCATCGCCGCCGGCGTGGCCGTCCCCAGCGTCACCGGGGCGATGCCTCGCGAACTTCACGACATGATCCTGTCGAGGACTCAGGAACTGGTCGCCGAGCAGTCCCGGGTTTTCCAGGAGCAGGTGCGTCCCGAGTTGGCGGCGCACGGCATCGAGATCCTGCGCTGGGACGAGCTGACCGCGTCCGAGAAGGACAAGATGCGGACGCTGTTCAGCGACCGCATCTTCCCCGTCCTCACCCCGCTGGCCGTCGATCCGAGCCACCCGTTCCCCTACATCTCGGGCCTGTCGATCAACCTGGCCGTGCTGCTGAAGAACCCGATCACGGGCGCGCGACAGTTCGCCCGGGTCAAGGTGCCCACGATCCTCTCGCGCTTCATCAAGCTGAGCGACACCCGATTCCTCCCGTTGGAGGAAATCATCGGACGACATCTCGACCAGCTCTTCAGCGGCATGCAGGTGATCGCCCACACCACCTTCCGCGTCACCCGCAACGAGGACGTCGAGGTCGAGGAGGACGACGCCGAGAACCTGTTGTTCGCCCTCGAGCGCGAACTGCTGCGGCGCAAGGTCGGGCGTCCGCCGGTGCGTCTGGAGGTCCAGACCGACATCGACGAGAAGATGCTCGAGTTGCTGATGAGCGAGCTCGACGTCACCGGGAAGGAAGTTTTCCGCCTTCCTGCGCCGCTCGACCTGCGCGGTCTCTTCAGCCTCGCCGACGTCGACCGTGACAACCTCAAATACCCCAACTTCCTGCCCAAGACGCACCCGCACCTCGCCGAGGTCGAGACGGCGCAACCGGCCGACATGTTCGCCGCCCTCAAGCAGCGCGACGTGCTGCTGCAGCACCCCTACGACTCGTTCGCGACGAGCGTCCAGAGGTTCGTCGAGCAGGCCGCCGCCGACCCGACCGTCCTCGCGATCAAGCAGACGCTCTACCGGACGTCCGGTGACTCGCCCATCGTGGACGCCCTCATCGAGGCCGCCCTCGCCGGCAAACAGGTGCTGGCGCTGGTCGAGATCAAGGCCCGCTTCGACGAGCAGGCCAACATCGCGTGGGCGCGCAAGCTCGAGAAGTACGGCGTCCACGTCGTCTACGGGATGCTCGGCCTCAAGACCCACTGCAAGCTCTGCCTCGTGGTGCGCGACGAGGCCGACGGGCTGCACCGCTACGCCCACATCGGCACCGGCAACTACAACCCCAAGACGGCACGGCTCTACGAGGACATGGGGTTGCTCACGTCCAACCCGATCATCACCGACGACGTCGCCCGCCTGTTCAACCACCTCTCGGGCATGACGCAGGAGACGCACTACAGGCGGCTGCTCGTCGCGCCGCACGGCATCCGCAAGGGCCTCCTCGACCGCATCGAGCACGAGGTCGCCAACCACCGGGCAGGGCTCCCGGCCGGGATCCGCATCAAGGTCAACTCGCTCGTCGACGAGGCCATCAGCGACGCGCTGTACCGGGCGTCCCAGGCGGGCGTCCCCGTCGACCTGTGGGTGCGTGGCATCTGCACGATCAAGCCCGGCGTCCCGGGACTCAGCGAGAACATCCGCGTCCGGTCGATCCTCGGACGCTTCCTCGAGCACTCCCGCCTGTTCTGGTTCGCCAACGGGGGGACGCCGACCGTCGGCCTCGGGTCGTCCGACCTGATGCACCGCAACCTCGACCGTCGGGTCGAGGTGCTCGTCAGCCTCACCAATCCGGTTCACGTCGAGCAGATCGGCGCGCTCTTCGACCTGGCCTTCGACGACGGAACGGTCGCCTGGCGCCTCATCGACGAGGAGTGGGCGCCCCGCACGACGAATGACGACGGTGAGCCACTGCTCGACATGCAGGAGTACCTGATCCAGGTCACGGCCTCCCGACGCAAGTGACGACGAAACCCAGGGACGCTCCCACGCCTCGCCTCGTGCAGGCGGCGGGCGCGATCGTCTTCCGGGGTCCATCCGACGCCCGGGAGGTGCTGCTCGTCCACCGGCCTGCCTACGACGACTGGACGCTCCCCAAGGGCAAGCCCGACTACGGCGAATACCTCATGAGGACGGCCGTGCGTGAGGTGCTGGAAGAGACCGGGGCGACCATCCGGCTCGGCGTCCCGCTCGGGATGACGACCTACCCGGTGACGAAGGGAACGAAGGAGTCGTGGTGGTGGGTCGGTCACCTCATCTCGCAGGTCGACCGGGCGCCAGACAAGGAAGTCGACAACGCGCCGTGGGTACCGGTCGAGGAGGCCCTCCGCCGACTCACCTGGGACGACGAGCGCGACCTGCTCCACCTCGCCCTCGACCAGCCGCCCACCTCGACGCTGATCGTCCTTCGCCACGGCAAGGCGGTCGACCGCAAGCACTGGACGTCCGAGGACTGGTTGCGTCCCCTCAACGGACGCGGACGCCGACAGAGCCTCCGGCTGGTCCAGCTCCTGTGTGCCTACGGGGTCAACGAGACGATCAGTTCGACGTCGACCCGCTGCGTCCAGACGTTCGCCCCCCACGCGAAGGCACGCGGGATCGAACCCTCCACGGTGCAGGCGCTGAGCGAGGAGGAGGCGGCCCGGCGTCCGGGAGCGGTCACCCGCTACCTGCACTCCCTGGAGGGGCGCCTTCTCGAGCACCCTGACACGGTGGTCGCGATCTGCGGCCACCGGCCGGTCCTGCCGCGCATGTTCGCCGCCCTCGGCGTCGTCGATCGCCCCCTGACCACCGGTTCCGCCGTCGTCATCCACCTCGGCCGCGACGGCGACGTGGTGGCGGTGGAAGACCACCCCGCGCCCTTCTGAACGGCTCGGAAACGAGTGAATTCGCCCGCCATTGATCCGGGGTTCACCTCTCGTTCACGTTGCGGCGGCGATCCGGACAACTGACGTCCCTAGCGTGGGCAGCGTCGGAGGCACTCGGCCTCCATGTCCCTATCGAAGGAACGCAACGACGTGACGATGACTCGCCTCGCCAAGCTGGCCGCTCTGGCCGCTGTCGGCACCCTCAGCCTCACCGCCTGCGGTGGTGGCACGACGGTGACGACGACCGCGGCCACCTCCGCCGCCACCTCGACCTCGACCGCTGCCACGCTCGCCTGCCCCACGGGCAAGCTCGTCGGCGGCGGCTCGACCGCCCAGAAGCTCGCCATGGAAACCCTCACCTCCAACTACGCGGCGGAGTGCGGCAACAAGGCGACGATCGAATACTCCGGCACCGGATCGGGCGCCGGCATCAAGGACTTCTACAACGGCCAGATCGACTTCGCGGGATCTGACTCCGCGCTGAAGTCGGAGCCCAACAAGGACAACGTCATCGAAACGGACAAGGTCGAGGCACGCTGCAGCGCCCCCGGCTGGAACCTTCCCCTGGTCGTGTCCCCGGTGGCGTTCGCCTACAACCTCACCGGTGTCGATGCCCTGACGCTGACCCCCGCCGTGATCGCCGACATCTTCAACGGCAGGATCACCGCCTGGAACGACACCGCGATCGCCGCCCTCAACAGCGGCGTGACGCTGCCCGACACCAAGATCTCGCCCTTCTTCCGCTCCGACGAGTCGGGGACCTCCGAGAACATGCAGAAGTACCTCGCCGCCTCCGCACCCACGAACTGGACCGCTGAGCCGGCCAAGACGTGGGAGGGCACTGCAGGCGAGGGCAAGAAGGGGACGCAGGGTGTCGCCGACGGCGTCAAGGGCGTCGAGGGTGGCTTCGGCTACATCGAGTGGAAGTCGGCGACCGACTCCCAGCTCGGAATCGCTGCCATCGACAACGGTGACGGCGCGGTCGAACTGAACGCAGACAGCGTGGGCAAGTCGCTGCTCGCGGCCGAGGCCGCGGGCTCCGGCAACGACCTCGCGATCAAGCTGAAGTACACCGACCTCGGCGCCGGGGCCTACCCCGCCGTCATGGTGACCTACACGATCGTGTGCTCGACCGGCCTCGCGGCCGACCAGACCGCGGTCCTGCAGGACTTCCTCACCTACGTGGTCGACCCCGACACCCAGGCCGGCATGGTCGACCTCGGTTACGCCCCGCTGCCCGAGGAACTGCGCGCCAAGGTCGCGACGGCCGTCGCCGCCATCAAGTGACCCCTCCCCGACCCCTCACGGTCACCCGTCGAACCACCAGCTGAAACGGGTGCGGCCTCCCCACTCCTCGTGGGGAGGCCGCGTCCACGTCACGGAGAACCATGACTGACATTCAGGACCCGACCCGGGTTCAGCTCCCCCCGCCCAACAAGCGTCCGGACGCAGCGTTCTTCGGCGCCTCGGCGGGGGCGGGTTTCATCATCGCGGCCCTGGTGGCCTTCATCGGGATCTTCCTCCTGGTCACCGCGATCCCGAGCCTGCGCAAGAACACCGTCAACTTCCTGACGTCCACGCAGTGGCAGGTCGGTGAGGGCGACCTGGCCTTCGGCATCGCCGGCATGCTGTGGACCACGGCCCTGTCGTCCGTGGTGGCGATGGTGCTCGCGGTGCCGATCTCCGTCGGGGTCGCCCTGCTCATCACCCAGTACGCGCCCCGAGTGCTCGGCAACACCGTCGGGTTCCTCGTCGACCTGCTGGCGGCTGTGCCGTCCGTGGTCTACGGGCTCTGGGGCGCGGCGATCCTGGCGCCCGCCGTCCAGCCGTTCGCGCAGTGGTTGCAGGACAACCTCGGCTGGTTCCCGCTGTTCGCGCCAGGGCTGGCGTCCAGTGGGTCGGTCTTCGTCGCCTCGATCGTGCTGGCGATCATGATCATTCCCATCGTCACGGCCATCAGCCGTGACGTGTTCGAGCAGACCCCCCGCGACCACATCGAGGCGGCGCTCGCCCTCGGAGCCACGAAGTGGGAGGTCGTGCAGACGGCCGTGCTGCCCTACGGGCGCTCCGGGGTGATCGCGGCGTCCATGCTCGGTCTTGGACGCGCCCTCGGCGAGACCATCGCCGTGATGCTCATCCTGTCGACGACCAACGACACCTCGATCAACTTCTCGCTGTTCGCGGGCGGTGAGACCTTCGCGTCCAAGATCGCCAACAACGCGGCAGAGTTCGACTCCGCCACGAAGACCGGCGCCTACGTCGCAGCGGGCCTCGTACTGTTCGTCGTCACATTCGCGGTCAACGCCGTCGCCCGCGTCATCGCCGCCGGCGGAAAGGCCAGGTCATGAGCGGGCCCGGCACCCTGAACCTGCAGCGCCCCACCGGACGCCGGACCTTCGTCGACGTCACCATGCGCGTCCTGGCCTGGCTCGCGGCCGGCATCGCCATCGTTCCGCTCGTGTGGATCCTCTACACCGTGATCAGCCGCGGGGCGCCCCTGCTATTCACCGCGGAGCCCGACTACACCCGCGTCTGCACCATCGCCGACAGGCCGGCAGACAAGTCCGAGGCGGCCTTCCAGCGGGTCACCGAGTCGGACTGCACCGGCGCCAATCCGGACGCCTCGTACCGCTGGGTCGTCGGCGGTTCGTACGTGGCCGTGGGCGAGAACCTGCGCGCCGACACCAACTCGGTGTCGCGCGACCCCTCGGGACGCGCGGGCACCGTCGTCGGCATGCCGGGCAGCGAAGGGGCCGGATCGATCCGCACGCCCTCGCTGCAGTGGTGGACGACCGACCTCGGCGCCACCCCCGACCAGGTTCCCGGTGGCGGCGTCAAGCACGCCCTCATCGGGACGCTCTGGATCGGCCTGATCTCGTCGGTGATCGCCGTGCCGTTGGGAATCCTGGGCGCGGTCTACCTCGTCGAGTACGCGCGGGGGAAGCGATCGGCGAAGGTCGTGTCATTCCTGGTCGACATCCTGACCGGCGTCCCGTCGATCGTCGCGGCACTGTTCGTCTACGCGGTCCTGATCACGACGCTCGGATGGAGCCGGTCGACCCTCGCAGCCGGGTTGGCCCTCGTCCTGCTCATGTTGCCGACCGTGCTGCGGTCGACGGAGGAGATGCTCAAGCTCGTGCCCGACAGCCTGCGTGAGGCGTCGTACGCCCTGGGCGTCCCGAAGTGGAAGACGATCCTCAGCGTCGTCGTGCCGACGGCCTTCAAGGGCATCGCGACCGGCGTCGTGCTCGGCATGGCCCGCGTCATGGGCGAGACCGCTCCCCTGCTGATCCTGCTCAACTACGCCCGCAACACCAACTGGAGCCCCCTGTCGAACACGATGGGCTCACTGCCCACGATGATCGCCAATGCAGCGAACCTCCCGCAGTCGTACCCCGGCGCCGACCGTGGTTGGGGCGCCGCCCTGACCCTGATCCTGCTCGTGATGGGCCTGAACCTCCTGGCCCGCTGGATCGGGCGTTCCGGCAAGCTCAAGGAAAGATGAGGAATTGCACATGGCCAAGCGCATCGAGGTCAGCGACCTCAACGTCTACTACGGGAAGTTCCAGGCGGTGAAGGACGTCGCCCTCACCGTCGAACCGCGGTCGGTCACGGCCTTCATCGGACCGTCGGGCTGTGGCAAGTCGACGGTGCTCCGCACCCTCAACCGCATGCACGAGGTGATCCCCGGCGCCTATTGCACGGGCAGCGTCCTACTCGACGGCGCCGACCTGTACGCCGACGGCGTCGATCCGGTGGCCGTCCGTCGACTGGTCGGCATGGTGTTCCAGCGTCCGAACCCGTTCCCTGCCATGTCGATCTACGACAATGTCGTGGCGGGACTGCGGCTGAACGGCGTCCGCGACAAGGGAGTGCTGGACGAGGCGGCCGAACGGTCGCTCAGGGCGGCCAACCTCTGGACCGAGGTGAAGGACCGCCTCGGCCGGGCCGGCGTCGGCCTGTCGGGTGGCCAGCAGCAGCGACTCTGCATCGCCCGGGCCATCGCCGTCTCACCCGAGGTGCTCCTCATGGACGAACCCTGCTCGGCGCTCGACCCCATCTCGACCCTGGCGATCGAGGACCTGATCCAGCAACTGAAGGACGAGTACACCGTCGTCATCGTGACGCACAACATGCAGCAGGCCGCCCGCGTCAGCGACCAGACCGCGTTCTTCAACCTCGAGGCCGCAGGTCAGCCGGGGCAGCTCGTCGAGATGGATGCGACGGAGAAGATCTTCTCGAACCCGTCGGTGAAGGCCACGGAGGACTACATCACCGGACGCTTCGGCTGAGCCTCGGGGCTGTGGACCGACTTCGGGTGCATGGCAGGATGGTGGGGACGCAGGGAGGTCTGATGGCAGGCGCAGGGTGGTACCCCGATCCGGGTGGCCAGGTGGGCATGTTCCGCTACTGGGACGGTCAGTCCTGGTCGCCCACCGTCACGCCCAACCCGGCCGGCGCCATGATCCCCGGCACGTCAGTCCCCGAGCCTCATCCGGTGGCGCCCCAAGCCCAGCAGCAGCCCCAACCGGGCCAGGGCTGGAACGCCTACCAGCCCATGACCGTGCGTCCGGGGCCCCAGTACGATTTCGCGGGAGCCGGGGGCGCCCAACCCACCGCGAGACGACGGGCCGGCATGTGGTGGCTCATGCTCGTGGCGCTCGTGATGGCCGTCGTGCTGTTCGCCTGGTGGGGCCTCAACAAGGCCGGCGTCGGCGCGCTGGGCGGTGAGCCGGTCGGCAACCCCACCGAAGAGGTGTGCCCCCGCAGCTCGGTGCTGGACGTCACCCCGGGCGGCACGACCGTCGATGGACGCGTGCACGGCGGCAAGCTGAGCTATCCCCAACTACCGGTACCGCCGTGGAACAACCCCACGAGTGAGTACCGCGTCCCGTTCGGACGCAACGCCCTCAGCCAGGAAATCATGGTCGAGAGCAACTACAAGCCCAACCAGAGCTGGGTGGCCAGCGTGCTGGTGGCGGAGCTCGCGGCCGGGGACGGCTTCTTCAGTCCCGAGGCCGGGATGGAGATCGTCGGCCGCTGCATCGTCGGCACCTTCTACGGCGACGCGGTGGTCGAACGGGACGACGTCGTCAACAAGGCGACAACCGTCGACGGACATGACGCCTGGCTGCTCGAGACCCACCTCACCTTCGACATCCCCGGCCTCCGGACGAAGGGCGAGCTCGCGCTCATCATGATCGTCAACACAGGCCTCGACTCGAACTCGATCTTCTACGCGTCCATCCCCGACACCGTGCCGCAGTACGTCCAGCCGGCGCGCGATGCCATGAAGGCCCTCACCGTCGATTGACGCCCACCGGCGCTTTTGTGACACATGTCACACTTGGCCCATGAGACGCTCTCACGCGGCAGCGATCGGGATCACCTCCTCGGCGCTGGGCGTCGCCGCAGGCCATGCCGTGTCGAGCGTCACCTCACCCCAGGCGTCGCCGGTCGTCGCCGTGGGTGGCGCGGTCATCGATCGTGTGCCCACGTGGCTCAAGGAGTTCGCGGTCGCCACCTTCGGCACCGCCGACAAGGCAGTCCTGATCGGTTCCGTGCTCCTCGTCCTCGCCCTGTTCTCGGCGGGCATCGGCGTCCTGGCAATCCACAGTCGCCGCCTCGCCCTCGTCGGCGTCCTCGTCCTGGGGACGCTCGCGAGCATCGCGGCGCTCGTGCGTCCCGACACCGGCGCCTTCGCCCTCCTTCCCGGAGTGGTCACCACGGCCGTCGCCTGGTTCGCGCTCGATGTCCAGCTGCGCTGGCTGACGCCGCGGACGTCACGCAGGTACGGAAGCGAAGAACCATCGACGGTCGACGCGTCCACGGTCGAGCGGCGACGCTTCCTCACCGCGACCGGCGGCACCATCGTGGCTGCCGGGCTCCTGGCCGCTCTCGGGAAGGCCCTCACGAGGACGCCGGCCCAGCCACTGGTACTGCCGCCCAACCCCACACCGTCCCCACCCCTCCCCGGGTCGCTCGAAGCGAAGGTCGTCGGCATCACGCCCCTGCGCACGCCCACGAGCGACTTCTACCGCATCGACACTGCGCTCGTGATCCCACAGCTCGATCCTGACGAGTGGTTGCTGACCATCGACGGCTTGGTCGGCGCCCCCTACACACTGACCATGGCCCAACTGCTCGAGTTCCCCCTCGTGGAGCGCGACATCACCCTCACCTGCGTCTCGAACGAGATCGGGGGGTACCTCTGCGGGTCAACCCGCTGGCGGGGCGTCCTCGTCGCCGATCTCCTGCGTCGTGCCAAGCCGGACGCAGCCGCCGACATGGTGCTCAGCCGGTCGATGGACGGCTTCACGGCCAGCACTCCGCTGGACGTGCTGCTGGACGGCCGGGACGCCATGATCGCGCTCGCCATGGACGGGGAACCCCTCCCGCCTCTGCACGGGGCGCCGGCGCGCCTGCTCACCCCTGGTCTCTACGGCTACGTCGGCGCGACCAAGTGGCTGACCCGGCTGACCGTGACCAGGTTCGAGGCCGAACAGGCCTACTGGACCCGGCGCGGATGGAGCGACCACGGGCCCGTCAAGGCAGCCACCCGGATCGACACGCCACGTGGCCAGTTGCCCGCAGGGTCGGTGCCCATCGCCGGGGTCGCCTGGGCCACCCACAAGGGCGTGAAGGCCGTCCAGGTCAGCATCGACGACGGGCCCTGGGTCGACGCAACGCTCGGTACCGACGTCGGTGTGGACTACTGGCGCCAGTGGTACCTGCCGTGGGACGCAACGAAGGGCGACCACCGGATCGCGGCCCGCATGATCGACGGCAATTCCGAGGTGCAGACGGCGGCCATCACGGGAGTCCTGCCCGACGGTCCCACCGGCCACCACATCATCGACGTGTCGGTCACCTGAGCCTCAGCCGCACTCCACCAACCCGAGGGACGCCTTGAGCTCCAGCACACGCGTCACGTGCTCGTCCAGACCGTCCGCGAACCCCCGGTCGGAGGCCACGCGGTCGAGCACGCCACCCACCATGGCCTCGATGCTCGTGGGGTCGGCGTCGATGACGATGTCGCCGCCCGCCGCGATGAACCGGACGCCGCGCTCGCGATTCGGTACCGCACCCACGGACGCAGCCGCCCCCAGGTCGTCAGAGATCACCACGCCCTGCCAGCCCAGCTTCTGGCGCAGCAACCCGGTGACGATCGCGGCGGAGTGCACGGCGGGTACGCCCGGGTCGATCTTCGAGTAGATCGCCGACGACACCATCACCGACGACACGCCCGCGTTCATGGCGGCGCTGAACGGCTTCAGGAAGGGGTCGTCCGCGGTGGTCCGGTCATCGACGGCCACGCCGAAATCGGTGTTGGTCGTGACGCGCCCGAGCCCCGGGAAGTGCTTGACGGCCGTTGCGACGTGCGCGTCCGACAGGCCCTTGACCACCGACTCGACCGACACCGCCACGTCGCCCGGCTCTGACCCGAAGTTGCGCCTGAGCGCACCGATCGGGGCGTTGTCGGCCAGCAGACTGCTCGGCACCGTGTCGGCCACGGGTGCGAGGTTGTACCGGACGCCCGCCCGCTTCATCTCGGTCCCCCACTCAGCCCACGAGGAGCGGAGACGGTCGGCGTCCAGCTGGCCCTGGACGCGCGCGCTGGGGATGGTGGAGAAGCCCGTGCCCTGCAGGCGCTGGACGAGCCCGCCCTCCTGGTCTGCGGCGATCAGGACGGGGATGCCGCCCTCACCGAGGGCTGCGATCTCCATGCTCTGGACGGCGGTGCCGGCGACGCCCACGTTCCGGGCACCGAGGTACAGCACCGAACCGAGGTGGAACTCGGTGACGACCGAGGCCAGACTGTCGGGGACGCGGGTGCTCGTCGTGCCGACCATGAAGAGCTGTCCGACCTTCTGGTCGGTCGTCAGGGACGCCGCCAACGCGCTGCAGGACGCCGCCTTCGACGGTGTGGGAACGGTCGATTCGACGGGCTCGGGGACGCTGGCCGACGCACTCCCGGTCGCCTCACTCCCGGTCGCCTCACTGTCGGTGGACGCGCTCCGGGTCGCCGAACTGGCCGCCGCCGGCGATGAGGACGTCGTCGGAACAGGTCCGGACGCGCACGCTGTCACCAGACATGCCGCGACGACCCCGACGAAGGTCGCGCGAAGGGTAGCGCGGGGGCTCATGCCTCGCCCAGCTCCGCAACCGGACGCGTCCGGGCCTCGTGCAGGGCGAGCAGGGCGTTCTCGACGACCTCGGTCAGGGCAGGGTGAATCCAGTACTGGCCGCGGGCCATCGAGTAAGCGTCCAGACCGAAACTCATGGCCTGCACCAGGGGCTGCAGCAACGTGGACGCCTGGGGGCCGATGATGTGGGCGCCGAGCACCTGTCCGGTCTCTCGATCGCCCAACAGCTTCACGAAGTGGTCACGGTCCTCCAGCGCCCAGCCGTACGCGACCGTCCCGTAGTCCTGGGACGCCGCCACGTAGTCCACCCCGGCGGCCACGAGGGCCGCCTCCGTCGACCCCACAGAAGCCACCTGCGGGTGCGAGAAGATCGCGTGCGGCACGAAGCGATGGTCGGACTCGATGAGGTCGTCGGGGTGCAGCAGATTGTGCTGCACCACGCGCATCTCGTGATTCGCCACGTGCTTCAACTGCTCGTGGCTGCTGACGTCGCCCAGGGCCCAGATGTGGGGGCTGGTCGTGCGCTGGTGGGCGTCCACGACGACGTAGTCGTCTTCGTCCAGTTCGACACCGGCAGCCCGGACGTTGAGCGATTCGGTGTTGGGGTGGCGTCCTGTGGCGATCAGCACGACGTCGGCGGGGTAGGTGTACTCGACGCCGTTGGCGTCCTCGGTCACGACCTCGACCCCCGCGTCCACCTTCTCGATGGCGACCACGTGCTGGTTGAGGCGCACGGGGACGCGCGCGGCGAGCAGGTCGGTGAACCGGTGCGAGATGTCGGCGTCCTCGCGGCGCAGGAGTGCCTCGGAGCGGTGGACCACCGTGACCTTCGCCCCGAACCCGGAGAAGATGTGCGCGAACTCGCCGGCCACGTAGCCGCCGCCGATGATGACCATGCGACGGGGCAGCTCGGGCAGGCGCATCACCGTGTCGGACGTGTGGATGTGCCGTCGGACCTCCGGGTCCTCCATGCCGGGGAACGGCGGGACGATGGGGTGCGATCCCGTCGCGAGGACGATCCGGTCGGCGCTCAGGCGGTAGTCCCCGACCTGGAGCGAGTGGGCGTCCAGGAAGCTCGCCTGATAGGGGAAGAGGGTCACGTTCGCCGACGTCGTCCGCCATTCGCGACCGGACGCGACGATGGGATCGATGCGTCCGAAGATGCGGTCGCGGGCGGCCTCGAACGAGATCCCGCGCAGCGCCAGGTCGACGCCGACGTGACGTGCGTCCAGGGGTGAGACGGCGTAGTCAGCGGGCAGCACGAACATCTTGGTGGGGATGCAGCCGACGTTGAGGCAGGTGCCGCCGAACGTCCCGCGGTCGATCAGCGCGATCCGCAGGTCGTCGAAGCGCTCGTCGATCAGGGAGTTGCCGCTGCCGGACCCGATGATGCACAGGTCGAAGTGCTCCATGTCAGTGCCCGCTGCGCAGGATCAGGCCCACCACGGGCATCGCCACGCGCGCCGGAGCCACCTTGGCCACGCCCGCCTGGAGGCCGTTGAATCGTCCGTCCACCACGTGTGGCGCACCGCGGTCGAGTGCCCGGAAGGCCGAGTTGACGGCCTGCTGGGGGGTGCGGCGGCGGGTCAGCACGTGCTCCGCGTCCGCTGCGGCGAAGAAGCCCGTGTCGGTCGGGCCGGGGCACAGGGCCGTGACCTTCACGCCGTGCGGCCTCAGCTCGCTCCACAGGCCCTGCGTGAACGACAGGACGAACGCCTTCGTCGCCGCGTACAACGCCATGCCCGGCATCGGCTGGAAGGAGGCGGTGCTGGCCACGTTGATGATCGTCCCGGTACCGGCCTCGACCATGGCCGGCGCGAACAGGCGGCACAGGTGCGCGACCGCGGCCACGTTCACCTCGACCTCGTCGGTCAGCCGCTGGGCGTCTGTGTCGACGAAGTCCCCCACCGTGGCGAAACCGGCATTGTTGACCAGCACGTCGACCACGATGCCCTCGCGTCCCAACTCGGACGCCAACTCCTCTCGCGCGCCCGCCTGCGACAGGTCGGTGGTCTTGACGACCACCTGCGTCCCGCCCTCGGCGAAGGCGTTCGCCATGGCCTCCAGCACCTCGGTCGACCGGGCCACGAGCACCAGCGAATGCCCGCGTCCGGCCAGTTGTGCTGCGAATTCCTTGCCCAGGCCACCCGTTGCGCCCGTGATCAGTGCCCACGTCATGGGCCCCAGCCTACGAGACGACGACGACCTTGCTCTCCGTGTGCCCGCCCGCCACGACGACGAGCGTCCACGTTCCGGGATCAAGGGTGACGCCCGCCTCGTACGACTGCCACGAACCGCCGCCGTCGACGAGCGTTGCGTCCACCTCGCGCACCACGACATCGGACGCGTCCCGCACCTGCACGGTCACCGCCCCCAGCTCGGGCCTGACTTCGCCCGTGATGTCGACGTTTCCGGCGGGCAGTGCCTCCCCCTGCTGCGGGGTCGTCACCCAGACGAATCCCAGCGGCGTCAGGCCCCTGCGGTAGAACGGGTTGTCCGGCGCACCGAGGATGGGCAGGTCGGCCTTGCCGTCAACCAGCACCACCACCGAGCGGACGCCGTCAGGGTCACCGACGACCGCCGTCACGGTGTAGACGAGCTGGTTGATGGCCTCGTCCGCGCGCGTGGTGTCGGTGAAGGACGCGAAGGCGGATTCGCTGAGGTCGACGGTGATCCGGTCGCCCACCAGCGTGGCCGAGTTCACCTGCCCGGACGCCCACCGCGATACGTAGTCCGGGTCGAGTGGGGCGAGGTTGAGCAGGGCCGAGACGGCGGAGACCAGTGCGTCGGGAGCCTGGGCCCCAGGACGAGGCACGTCACGGAACTCGCGGTAGAGCAGCCCGTCGCGTCCGACGTAGTACAGCGGTGTGGCGGCGGTGGTCGCAGCGGTTGGGGTGGCAGGGGTCGTGCTCGGCGACGTCGGCATCGCGGACGTCGGCACGGCCAGGCTCGGGGGCGTGGAGGTGCGGGGCAGCACGAACGGTGTCGCCACCCCCAGCGCCACCACCGCGATGGCGGCCACTGCCAGCCAGCGGAGGGTCGGGCGGGTCTGTGGCTCGTCGTCGGCGTCCGCCTCGATGGCCGCCAACAGGTCAGCGAAGCGATCGGGGGGGTGCACCCCGGACGCCTCGACGTGGAGCGCGCCACGCAGCAGTTGGGTGACCTCGTCGTCGGGTTCGAGGCCGAGTGGGGTGGGCGTCGCGTCCATCATCATCGACCTTCCCTCAGGGTGTCGGCGAGGGCGGCGCGCAGCGCCTGCACCCCGCGGTGGGCATGGGACTTCACCGCGCCGCGCGAGATGCCGAGCGTCTCGGCGATCTCGGCCTCGGTGGCTTCGGAGTAGTACCGCAGCACCAGCACCTCCTGCTGCCGCTGGGGAAGCGTCCGCAGGGCCCTCAGGACCTCGTCGTGGGTCTCGTGACGTCCGGTGAGTTCCTCGGGGCCGGGCGGAGTGGTCTCCTCGGGGCGGTAGCGCTGCACCACGTCCCGGTGGCGGTGCGCCGACCGGCAGCGGTTGACGACCGCCGTGCGCAGGTAGGCCGCGGCATGGCCGTCGGTCTCGAACTGGGTGCGTCGCTGGTGCACCGCCACCATGGCGTCCTGGACGATCTCCTCGGCCTGGTCACTCGACCCCAGCATGAGGGTGGCAAGGCGCACCATCGGCGTCCATCTGGACGTGTAGAAGTCGCGCAGCCACGAGTCGTCCCGGATGGCCCCATCAGCCACGGTTCGCTCCTCGCACAGGGTGCTCACACTGGGGCAACGCGCGACAGGCGCTGCCTGTTGACATCAGATTCCAGCGTACGAGTGCAAACCGCTCACGAGCAGGTTGATTCCGACGAAGTTGAACCAGAACGTGGCCACGCCGACCACCGCGATCCATGCGGCCCCGCGTCCCCGCCACCCGGCGGTCGCACGCGCATGGAGGTACGCGGCGTAGACCACCCACGTCACGAACGCCCAGGTCTCCTTGGGGTCCCAGCCCCAGTAGCGTCCCCACGCGAACTCGGCCCAGATCGATCCGGCGGCGACGGTGAAGGTCCAGATGGGGAAGGCGAAGGCGTGGGCACGGTAGGCGAAAGTGTCCAGTTCCCTCAGCCCGGGGAGTCGGGCGAGGTATCCGGAAGACGCACCCTTCGACTCGGCCCGCGCCTTCAGCAGGTAGATGATGCTGGCCGCCGCCCCGACGTTGAAGGCGGCCGCCGAGATGCAGGCCGCGACGATGTGGATGATGAACCAGACCGAGTGCAGGGCGGGCACGAGTGGGGCGACAGCCACGTGCAGCACCGTCGCCGCGAGGCCGTTGCCGACCGAGAGGAGCAGGGTGGTGGGCAGGCCCAGCCACCGCTTGCCGAACCAGATCGCGAGCACCAGGTAGGCCACCACCACGAAGAGCAGGGACGCCGTGACGAACTCGTACATGTTGCCCCAGGGGGCACGCTGGGCGGCTATGCCTCTGGCGACCACACCGGTGCCGTGGGCCAGCGCTCCGAGGATCGTCAGATTGAGGCCGAGCCGACCCCATGTCTCGACGCTCGCGCTACGGGCCTTCGCGCCGGGGTCGTCGGCCGTCGGGGACAACCCCCGCGCCGCCGCCCATTCGGCCGAGTGCGCCATGAACGCCAGCAGGTAGAGCACGGCCGCAGTCACGATGCCCAGTGCGGACAGCTGTTCAACGGTCATGGTGTCTCCTCGCTCGTCGGTTCGGCCCTGACCCCGGCGGCGGCGACGAGGTCGGCCACATCGTCGGAGAGGCCGGTGCGTGCGTCCGCCCGGTCGAGGCCGGCGGCCTCGAGGCCAAGGCTGCCATCCGGACGCTCGATCGTGCGAATCCACAACCGACGCGGACGCACGAACAGGCTGAGACACAGTCCCAGGACGGCCACGGCGACACCGCCCATCGTGAGCGGCAGTCCGGGTGTCGACGAGATCTGGAGCTTCGTCCAGCGCGAGTAGCCGTCGAACGTGAGGCTGCCGCGTCCGTCGGGCAGGTCGACGGTCTCCCCCGGCTTGAGGGCGAAGCGCACCGGTTGGTCCCCGTTCATGACCTGGGTGAGGCCCTCGGGGTTGAAGGTGTACAGATTCTCCGGAACCCCGGTCGACACCACGGGGGCGCCGTACCAGGCGGTCAGGAACAACTGTGGATTCAGCGCGTCGGGGAAGATCGAGCGCGGACCCTGTTCGTCAACCACCGCGGTCGGCAGGAAGTATCCCTGGAACACCAGGCGGTCGGGTCGGGCGTCCGGCACCTTGATGACGGTCAGGGAACTGAAGTTGCCGTCCTGCGGCACCGTGACCGCCGGACCTGAGTAGGCCACCTGACCCGACCCGTCGGTGACGGTGACGTGGGCGGCGTAGCCGTGCCCGAGCAGGTGGACGAGCGTCCCGCCGACGTTGAGCGGGTGGTTGACCTGCAGCACCTGGTTGGTGGTCGCGCCGTCGACCGTGAGGGCGACGTCGGCGGTGAACTCGCGGGCAGCCCCGCGCTGCACCTCGCCGGTCTCGAACCTCACGGTGAAGGTGTTCAGCTTCACCGTGAACGGCTTGAGCCGATCGGTGTCGACCCATCCCCCGGCCTTGAAATCGTCGTACTGCGTGATGTTGTTGCTGAATCCCTGCCCCTCGACGATCACGGAGGTGCCCTTGAAGCCCATCAGCTGGCTCACCGCGACCCCGATGAGCACGAAGATCAGGGCGAGGTGGAACAGCAGGTTGCCCAGCTCGCGCAGGTACCCGCGCTCCGCCGAGATGCCGTCGTCCGATCGGACGACGCGGAAGTGCTTCGACCGCAGCCACTCGTCGGCCTTGTCGAGCGCGTCCTCGCCGTCACCGTCGACCACACCGGACGCGTACTCCCCGAGCCGGTCCAGTCGCCTGGGGACGCGGGGCGGAGGCTTGCGGACGCCCCTCGCGTACACCGCGATCCGGGGCAGGATGCACCCGATCAGCGAGACGAAGAGCAACAGGTAGATGGCGCTGAACCAGGGCGAGCGGTAGACGTCGTAGAGGCCCAGCGGGGTGTAGATGCGGTCCAGGGTCGGGTGGGCGGCGCGGAAGTCACGCACCCTCAAGAGGGACGCCGACCGTTGCGGGATCAGCGAGCCTGGGATGGCCGCGAGGGCGACGAGAAAGAGGAGCACGAGGGCGGTACGCATGCTGGTGAGCTGCGTCCAGACCCAGCGCGCCATCTCTCGTGCCCCATAGTCCCGGGCCTCGGACTCGGGGGGCGGTTCGACGGTGGACATCAGATCGGCGTCCCCCAGGAGCCTGCCCACTGCCGCATGACGCCGATCGCGGCGTCCCAGAGACCGCTCACCATCACGATGCCGACCGCGACCATCATCACGCCACCTGCCCGCTGGACCGCGAGCTGGTGGCGCTTCACCCACGCGATCGCCGAAGCGGCCCGCGCCATGGCGAGCCCCACCACGATGAAGGGAAGACCGAGCCCCATGGCGTAGCAGAAGGCGAGGAATCCACCCCTCAAGGCTGAGCCCTCGTTGAGCGACAGGCTGAGCACGACCGAAAGTGCCGGGCCGATGCACGGCGTCCAGCCGAGGCCGAAAGCCACCCCGAGCAGGGGCGCTGCGACGATCCCCAGCCGGGGGACGCGATGCACCCGCAGCTCGCGCTGACCCAACGGGACCAGCCCCATGAAGACCAACCCCAACACGATGCAGACCACTCCGACGCCGACGGTGATGGCCCGCTGGTGCTCGACGAGCGTGCGTCCCAGCGTCCCCACGAGGGCCCCGGACGCGACGAAGACTGTCGAGAACCCGAGCACGAAGAGGCTGGTGCCGGCGAGCATGCGTCCGCGGTGGGCACGTCCCTCGATCACCTCGGACGCCCCGAGGCCCGTCGCGAACGACAGGTAACCGGGTAGCAGCGGCAGGACGCAGGGTGAGAAGAAGCTCACCAGTCCCGCGAGCACGGCCACCGGAATGGCGAGGAGCATCGAACCGCCGATGGCGTCACGTGCCCAGGAGCCGATGTCCAGCGGCACCAGCGCGAGCAGCCCGACCATCGCGGGGATCATGCGCCGGCCGCCACGTCGTCGATCGTCCCGATGAGGGTGCTGGCGGTGACCTCGCCGAGGATGCGCGCGGCCACGCGTCCCTGCTGGTCGATGACGACCGTGCTGGGGATGGCGCGCGGCGGCAGGGCGGTGAACGTCAGCAGCAGCTCACCGTCGGGGTCGAAGAAGCTGGGGAAGGTGACGCCGCTGGCGCGCGTGAAGGCGAGCGCGGTGTCGACGGAGTAGTCGCGCGTGTTGATGCCGACGAGTTGGGCCACCTCGGCGCGCGCCGCGGCCGCCTTCACCAGTTCCGGCACCTCGTGGCGGCACGGTTCGCACCACGACCCCCACACGTTGACGACGATCACCTTGCCCGCGAAGTCAGCCGTCGTGAGGGGCTTGCCCTCCAGATCGGTGCCGGTGAGCACCGGTGCTGCGACGCGCTCTGCGGGCGCAATGCGCGTGTAGGACCCGTCACCCTGGGCGAAGCCGGCGTCCGTGTCGGTACTGCTCGCGCCACAGGAGGCCAACGCCACGGCACCCACCGTGGCGGCCACGACCAGGACGCGGCGAGAAAGCATCAGACCCCGGTGGAGAAGTTCGAGGAGGCCTTTTCGCGCAGCAGGTCACGCGCCGGCTCGGCGTAGCTCACTCGCACCACCCGTCCGGAGCGGAAGTGGAAGCTCGTCAGGCTCGCCACCGTGCACTCGCGTGACCGCGGGTCGTGCATGAGTCGGCGTCCTTCGGCGTCGCAGCGGGCCATCCAGATGGGCAGTTGGTGGCTGACCATCAGGGCCTCACCACCATCGCCGGCACGCGTCGCCGCGTCGGCGATGGCCGCACGCATGCGGGCCGCGATCGCCGTGTACGGCTCACCCCAACTCGGACGCAAGGGGTTGCGCAGCAGCAGCCAGTTCCTCGGGTTCTTGAGCGCGGCGTTGTCACCGCCGAAAACCATGCCCTGGAAGGCGTTGGCGGCCTCGATCACGCGATGGTCGATCGTGACCTCGAGAGAAGGGTGACGCTCGGCAATGGGAGCCATGGTCTCGCGGGCACGCTCCAGCGGAGAAGTCACGAGGTGCGTGAGGTGGGCGTCGGCCAGGTGGTCGGCGATCCGCGCGGCCATGTCGCGTCCGCGTTCGGACAGGTGGAAGTCGGGCAGACGTCCGTAGAGGACGCCGGTGGGGTTGTGCACTTCGCCGTGGCGAAGCACGTGGACGATGTTCGTGGTCACGTTCGATCCTCCGTCACGGAACTGCCCTCACGCCTGGTTCGTCAGGCTTCGGCGCCGGCGCTTCCGCTCCGACGGACGCGTGACGACGTCACCGCGGGCGAGCATCTCGGTGCGGCGTTGCTGGGCGAACGCAGCCAGCGCGTCGACGAGCACGATCGCCGACGGCTCGGGCGCCACCACGTCGACACGGAGCCCGTGCTCCCGACAGGTCTCGGCCGTCTGCGGGCCGATGGCCGCGATGATCGACGACGCATGGGGCTTGCCGGCGATCCCCACGAGATTGCGGACGGTCGACGACGAGGCGAACACGACGGCGTCGAACTTGCCGGTCTTGATGGCTTCACGCGTCTCGGCGGGCGGGGGCGCGGCGCGGACGGTGCGATAGGCCGTGACGTCCTCGACCTCCCAGCCCAACTCGGTGAGTCCACTGATCAGGACCTCGGTCGCGATGTCGGCGCGGGGAAGGAACACGCGATTGATGGGGTCGAGCACGTCGTCGTAGGCAGGGAACTCGGCGGCGAGTCCCGCTGCCGAGTGCTCGCCCACGGGCACGAGGTCGGGCACGATCCCCCACGACTTCAGTGCGGCCGCCGTCGTGTTTCCCACGGCCGCGACCCGCAGGCCGGCGAAGGCGCGCGCGTCCAGTCCGTACTCGTCGAACTTCTCGCTCACGGCGCGCACTGCGTTCATCGACGTGAACACGACCCATTCGAAGCGTCCCTCGACCAGTCCACGGATGGCCTTGTCCATCTGTTGCGGCGACCTCGGGGGCTCGACCGCGATGGTGGGCACCTCTTCGACGTGGGCGCCGTAACTGTGGAGTCGCGCGTTCAGCGACCAGGCCTGGTCCTTCGTGCGCGGCACGAGGACGCGCCAACCGAAGAGGCTCTTCGACTCGAACCAGTCGAGGTCGCTGCGCTCGCCGACTGCTCGTCCGAGCATGATGTGCATCTGCGTCTCGGGGCCCACCTGCTGCGCCATGATCATCGTCGACAACCCCGCCAGGGTGCAGCTCTGCGACGACTGGCGGGTGGAGCCTCCGTTGAGGGTGACCAGGACGGGCTCGTCGGACGCACGACCGGACGCAACCGCGTGATCGATGAACCGATCGACGTGGCCCGCGCGGGTATTGACCACGAGGGTCGCCGTCGGCGACCAGGCGACCTCGCCCTCGCGTCCGAACCGTCCGTCGAGTGCGCTGACCAACTGGACGTCGCCGGCCTGCAGCGCCACACCCGCGTACTCCGGGATGGCGGTGAGGCTCGACACGCCCGGGATGATCTCGATGTCGAGGCCCGCCTGTCCGCACGCGGCCACCTCCTGGGCGGCGCCGCCGTCCATGAACGGGTCACCCAGCACGAGCCGGACGACACTGTGCGCCTCCTCGGCGGCCCGGATCACCGCGGCGACCCGGCTCGTCACGGGGGCGATGGGCGTGTCGGAGCTGTCACCGAACGACGCGATGATCGCGTGGCGTCCCACCTTCACCGCGTGGTGGTCGAGCAGGGGACGCAGGGCCTCGTGGTCGAGCAGGATGATGTCGGCGTCCGAGATGGCCTGGACAGCCGCGAGCGTCATGAGGCTGGGGTCCCCGGGGCCGACGCCCACAAAGCTCACGCGGCCCACGGATTGGGCGACCGTCGAATCAGCCACCGTCATCCCGCCTCCGTCTCGTCGACCCACGCGAACTCGCCATCCTTTGCGCCTTTTCTCCCAGCATCGGCGCCCAGAGTCAAATCTGTGGTCACGTGTCCTCCCCGGATTGGTCCCGGTGGGCCTCGTGGTAAGCGAGGATCTGCAATTCCTGGGCGAAGTCGACGGAGCGGAGTGCTACGTCCGGGGGAACGTCCAGCACGACGGGCGCGAAGTTGAGAATGCTGCGGATTCCGGACGCCACGAGCCGATCGACCGTTGACTGGGCGACGGCGGGCGGCGTGGTGACGACCGCGATGTTGGCCCTGCTGCGGCGCACGACCTCTTCGAGTTGTGAGTCGTCACTGATCTCGACGCGCGAGACCACAGAACCGATGATGTCGGGATTGGTGTCGATCAGGGCGACCAGGCGAAACCCCCGGGACGCGAGACCCGAGTGCCGGGCGAGGGCCTGACCCAGGTTGCCCGCACCGACGAGCACGACGCGCCACGTGTGTTCAGAACCCACGTGGACGCCGATCTCGTGGATGAGAAGGTCGACGTCGTAGCCGACACCGCGCGTCCCGTAGGAACCGAAGTGCGACAGGTCGCGTCGCAGCAGCGCAGGTTGCACCGCGGAGGCCTCGGCGAGTTCGTTCGAGCTGACGGTCTTCACGCCCTGCTCTGCCAGTTCCTCGAGCGCACGCAGGTATCCGGGCAGCCGGATGATGGTTGCCTCGGAGATTTCCCGGTTGGCGGCCGGAGTCTGGCTGTGGGGCACCGTGTTCCTGTCGGGTCGATCATCGAGTGGCCCCGACGATTGGGTGTATTCGATCACAAATCGGGCAGAGGGTGTATACCCTCGCCCCGCAGCGCCCGGTGAAGGGCCTCGGCGTCGAGCGTCCAGTAGGCGATGACGCGGTCGTCCACCAGCACGACCGGCACGTGGTCGCCCCAGCGCGCCCGGAGGTCTGCGTCCGCATCGACGTCGATGCGGGTCCAGTCGGAGTAGTGGGCCCGGCAGACGTCGGCCACGATCGCCTCGGCAATGTCGCAGAGGTGGCATCCCTGCCGACTGACGACCGCAACGCGAGCCTGTGTCATCGAGCCCCCTGGATCAGCTTCGGGTACGACAAAGCCCGCAGCCCCGTGACGAGGCATGCGGGTTGTTCGAGTCGTGTGGCGCCCGAGGACTCAGCGACCGGCGCGACGACGCTGGATGCGCGTCTTCTTGAGCAGCTTGCGGTGCTTCTTCTTCGCCATGCGCTTGCGACGCTTCTTGATGACAGAACCCACGGTCGACCTTTCAGATCCGCCCGGAGGGCGGGATGTGTACTCAACTGCCGGACGATTCCCGTCCGACGCCGGATGGTCACTTTACCGGGCCCGGACCCGGTTGCGGAAATCAGTGCGTCCGCTGGGCCATGGCAACGCTCGCGTCACGACACGCCTGCATGGCTGCGAGAAAGGCGGCCCGCACCGCGCGCTCGTCGAGCACGCGGAGGGCGGCCGCCGTCGTCCCGCCCGGTGAGGTCACGTTCTCGCGGAGCACGGCCGGATGTTCACCCGACTCCTTGAGCAGGGTGGCCGAGCCGAGGAGGGTCTGCACCGCGAGTTCGCGCGCGATCGGACGCGGCAGCCCCAGATGGACGCCGGCCTCGATCATGGCGTCAGCGACGTAGAAGAGGTAGGCCGGACCAGAGCCGGAGACGGCCGTGACGGCGTCCTGGTACTTCTCTTCGACGACCACCACCTCACCCACCGCGCGCATGATCTGCTCCGCGCGTGCCGTGTGCCCGGACGTGGCGCTGGTTCCGGGCGACACGGCAGACATGCCCACCCCGACCTTGGCCGGGGTGTTGGGCATCACGCGGACGACCGGCTGGCCGGGCGCCACGTGCGCCTCGAGCTGGGCGAGCGTCAGGCCCGCCGCCAGGCTGATGACGACCGCGTCCGGGTCGAGGGACGCGCTGATCTGGTCGAGCAGGGCGGGCACGTCGTGCGGCTTCACGACGACGAGCACGGCCTCGGCGCCGGACACCGCGTCCACGGCATCTTCGGCGAACCGGACGCCGTAGGTCGCGACCAGCTCGTCGGACCGCTCGACCCGGACGTCCGTGACCGTCAGGTCAGACCCGCTCATCCCTGCCCGCACGAGGCCCGACAGCACCGCCTCGCCCATCATGCCGACGCCGAGCAGCGCCACCTTCACCGGTTGGCCACCAGTTCGGCCACCTGGACCGCGTTCAGCGCGGCCCCCTTGCGAAGGTTGTCGTTGGAGCAGAACAGCACCAGGCCCTTGCCCTCGGGGGCGGACTGGTCGCGACGGATGCGTCCGACGAAGGACGGGTCCTTGCCGGCGGCGTCCAGGGGGGTGGGGATGTCCATGAGTTCGACGCCCGGGGCGGCCGCGAGGAGCGCCGTGGCCTCCTCAGGGCTGATGTCACGCTCGAACTCCGCGTGGATGGCCAGCGAATGGCCGGTGAACACCGGCACCCGGACGCACGTACCGGCCACGAGCAGGTCGGGGAGGTGGAGGATCTTGCGGCTCTCATTGCGGAGCTTCTGCTCCTCGTCGGTCTCACGCGAGCCGTCGTCCACGAGCGACCCCGCGATGGGCAGCACGTTGAACGCGATGGTCTTGGCGTAGGGGCTGGGGTCGCCGAAGTCGAGGACGCTGCCGTCGAGCGCGAGACGTGTCAGATGATCGGACGCCGTGCCCGTGCGGAACTGGCGGTCGGCCACCTGGACGGCCGTGCCGCCGGTGCCCGAGATGGCCTGGTAGGTGGCCACGATCAGTCGACGAAGACCCGCGACCGTGTGCAGCGGCTTGATGACCGGCATGGCGGCCATCGTCGTGCAATTGGGATTCGCGATGATGCCGCGGGGCGGGTTGACCGCGTCCTCGGGGTTGACCTCGCTCACCACCAGCGGCACCTCTGGGTGCATGCGCCACGCGGACGAGTTGTCGACCACGATGGCGCCCGCGGCGGCGACGAGGGGTGCGTACTCCAGCGATGAGGTCTTGCCCATCGAGAAGACGGCGATGTCGAGGCCGGAGAAGTCGGCGGTCGCCGTGTCCTCGACCTCGATGGCACTCCCCCGCCACGGCAGCGTCGTGCCGGCGGATCGCGCCGACGCGAAGTACCGGATCTCGTCGACCGGGAAGTTGCGTTCGTCGAGGAGCGTCCGCATGACGCCGCCGACCTGACCTGTTGCTCCGAAGACTCCAACTCGCATGGCGCCAGCCTAGTGGCGGGCGCAGACATCACCGATCCGTCTTGTACCGGGACCCGGCTCACAACCAGGAGACGCGGCCCGCCAGCAGCGAGTACCCGACGAAACTCGCGACGTCGAGCAGGAAGTGGGCAATGACGAGCGGCATCACTCGTCGCGTCCTCAGGTACACCAGACCGAAGATGACCCCCATGACGAGGTTGCCGACGAACCCGCCGAAGCCCTGGTAGAGGTGATAGCTGCCGCGGACGACCGCGCTGGTGACCACGACGACCCACGGCGTCCACCGGGCCTGGCGCCACCGGGTGAAGAGGTAACCGATCATGACGACCTCTTCGCTGATCGCGGCGACAGCGGCTGCGGCCACGAGCACGGGGACGGTCCACCAGACCTCACCGAGGTTGGCGGCCTGCACCTGCGTGTTGAGTCCGAGCGCACGCGCGCCGAGGTAGAGCCCCAATCCCGGGACGCCGATCGCCGCGAACAGAGCCACCCCTCGCCTGACGTCGCGTCCGGGTTGGCCCGGATCGAGGCCAAGGCCTCGCCACACCCCCTCGGGGAACGGGCGCACCTGCGTCAGCAGGAACAGCGCCAACGCGGGCGGCGCGAGCCCGAAGGCCAGGTTGGTGACCTGGTAGGCGAGGTCGAGCCACGGCCGGTCGGGGGTGACCGACACGTTCAGCGACGACGTCTGCTGCGACAGCGACACCTCGCG
>Ga0075156_10000275_pt1 | contig 26090 bp, 24 predicted proteins | sample JI81AbrownDNA_FD_70966 | JGI IMG/M metagenome (GOLD analysis project Ga0075156, IMG submission 70966) | Wastewater effluent complex algal communities from Wisconsin, to seasonally profile nutrient transformation and Carbon sequestration -... | ecosystem: Engineered > WWTP > Effluent > Algae...
TGATGCAGTTGGGCGCGATCCCGGTGGTGAACGAGAACGACACCGTGGCCACCCACGAGATCCGGTTCGGCGACAACGACCGGCTGGCCGCGCTGGTGGCCCACCTGGTGCAGGCCGACGCGCTGGTGCTGCTCTCCGATGTGGACGCTCTCTACACCCGGCACCCCTCCGATCCCGGGGCTGAGCGGATCGACGAGGTGACCGACGTGGACGACCTCGATGTGGACACCTCGCGGGGCGGCTCGGCAGTCGGCACGGGCGGCATGGCCACCAAGTTGCAGGCCGCCCGGATCGCCACCGCGGGCGGCATCTCAGTGGTGTTGGCCGGCTTCGACGACCATGCGGCAGCCATCACCGGCGGCCCGGTCGGAACGCTCTTCCACGCCACCGGCAAGAAGCGTGCCCGGCGCCTCATGTGGTTGGCCTACGCCTCACAGGCCAAGGGTGATCTGGTGCTGGACGAGGGTGCCGTCCGGGCCGTGCTCGAGCGCAAGGCGTCGCTGCTGCCGGCCGGCATCACAGCCGTGCACGGCGACTTCCTGGCCGGTGAACCCGTACGGTTGGTCGGTCCGTCCGGTGCAGTGATCGCCCGCGGCATCGTCAACTACGACGCCGCCGACCTGCCCGGGCTACTCGGCAAGAGCACCCACGCGCTGGTCGAGGAGCGCGGACCGGAGTTCGACCGCGAGGTCGTGCACCGCGACGCGTTGATCGTTAAGCTCAGCCGCAAGCCGCGTCCGGACCGCTGAGGCCACGCGGGCGGCCCCCGCTCAGGCAGCCGCCAGGCTCAGACCCGCGGGAAGCATGGGTGGCAGGACGTTGCGCGCCAGCCCGAACAGTTCGTCCTGCCGCGCCGGTGTCATCCGCTCGGCCAGCATGGTGATCGACACGGCCGCTACCACCCGCGAGTCGCGAACGATCGCCACCCCCAGGCATGCGACGCCGGGTTCGTTCTCTTCGAACTCGATCGCGAATCCCCGGCTACGGGTCAGGTGCACCTGCTTGGTCAGTTCGACCAGGGTCAGTGCGGATCTCTTCAGGTAGGCGTCCAGCTGGTCGTCGGGCACTCCGCGGGCAGCCAGCAGGGCGCGGCCCATCGCGCACGTTGCGGCGGGCGTGCGTCGTCCGACCTCGGACCACACCCGGATCGGTCGTTCGGGCTCGACCTTGTCGATGTAGAGCACCTGGTCGCCGATCAACATGCCCAGATGGACCAGTTCGTCGGCCTCGCGCGACAGGGCCAGGACGGCCGGGTGCAGCGATTGGGCGAGACTCTGTGGAGTCAGGAATCCCTCGCCGAGGGTCATCGCCACCGGGCCGAGGTGATACTCACCGGTGTTCTCCGACTGAGCCACGAAGCCGCGGTGCTTCATCGTGGACAGCGCTCGATAGGCGGTCGACTTGTTCACGCCGGTTGCGGACGCCAGCTCGGCCAGCGCAGCTCCGTCCGCGCCCGCGTTGGCAAGCGCGCTCAGCAGGGTGAGCGCGCGGTCGATCGCTTCTACTCGTGGACCGTCAGTCATGCCTCGATGATGCCTGCCCGTTTCGCTGAATGCAACGACGAAATCAATAAGAGAAATTTGCTTGCGGTCCCTACCTCAGTCGTGGAACCATATTTCAGACAACGAACCTTGTGTTTCAATGAGTGAAACCAGAAAGTTGAGTAGATGTCTTTGCTCGACGAAGTCCTGGCCCGACGCATCGTGCCGGTGGTGGTCGTTCGCGACTCGGCTCGGGCCGCCGGCCTGGCGGACGCTCTGGTGGCCGCCGACCTGCCCATCGCCGAAGTCACCCTGCGCACTCCGGCCGCCCCGGAGACGATCGCCATGATGGCGAAGAAGTCCGGGCTGCTGGTTGGGGCGGGCACCGTGTTGAACGCCGCCCAGGTCGATCTGGCAGTCGACGCCGGCGCCCGCTTTCTGGTCAGCCCCGGCTACAGCGCCGACGTGGTGTCGCGTGCGGCCGAACGCGGAATCGCGGTCATCCCCGGCACCGTCACTCCCACCGAGGTGATCACCGCCCTCGCCGCCGGTCTCCGGCTGCTCAAGTTCTTTCCGGCCGGCAACTACGGCGGCACCGGCACCCTGAAGGCGTTCGCCTCGGTGTTCGCCGAGGCTCGGTTCGTGCCCACCGGCGGCGTCTCCCCGGCCAACCTGTCGCAGTATCTGTCGTTGCCGAACGTGCCCGCGGTCGGCGGCTCCTGGATGGTGCCCGCCGACCTGGTCGACGCCGGCGACTTCGCCGCCATCGAGCAACTCAGCGTCGACGCGGTCGCTGCGGCGTCCGGTCGCTGAACGAAGGAATCTCGGATGCCCAACCAACTCACCCTCCGCCCGGCCGAGACCTGCCGCTACGACGCGTTGGCACTCGGTGAAGTGATGTTGCGCCTCGACCCCGGTGAACTGCGCATCCGTACCGCCCGCAGTTTCACCGCCTGGGAGGGGGGCGGTGAGTACAACGTCGTCCGCGGCCTGAGCCGAGTCTTCGGCCAGCGCGCCGGAGTGCTGACCGCATTGGTCGACGACGAGGTCGGCCGGCTGATCGAGTCGTTGATGATGGCCGGCGGCGTCGACACCTCGCTCATCTCGTGGGCGGATTCGGACGGTGTCGGACGCACCGTGCGCAACGGCCTCAACTTCACCGAGCGCGGCTTCGGTGTGCGTGGCGCCAAGGGAGTCAACGATCGCGGTCACACCGCCATCGCCCAACTCGGCCCCGATGCCCTTGATTTCGACCACATCTTCGGTGAGCTGGGTGTGCGCTGGCTGCACACCGGAGGCATCTACGCGGCCCTGTCGGAGACCACGGCGAAGACCGCGCTGGCCGCCATGACGGCCGCCAAGCGGCACGGCACCATCGTCAGCTACGACCTCAATTATCGGCCCAGCCTGTGGAAGAGCATCGGTGGCCAGGCCCGCGCGCAGCAGGTGAACCGTGAGCTCGCCCGCTACGTCGACGTGATGATCGGCAACGAGGAGGACTTCACCGCATCGCTCGGCTTCGAGATCGAGGGCGTTGACGAGAACCTGACCGAGTTGCCGATCGACGGGTTCGCCCGGATGATCGAGACCGTCGCAGCGGCCTACCCCAACTTCTCCGTGATCGCCACCACGCTGCGGGCCGTGCACAGCGCGTCCGACAACGACTGGAGCGCGCTGGCCTGGTCGCCGAGCACCGGCCTGGTGCAGGCCGCCGATCGCAAGCACCTCGAGATCCTCGACCGGGTGGGTGGCGGCGATTCGTTCGCCTCCGGCCTGTCGTACGGACTGATCAGCGGCGCCGACCTGCAGACCGCCGTCGAGTACGGCGCCGCGCACGGCGCCCTGGCCATGACCACGCCCGGCGACGCCACCATGGCCACCCGGGCCGAAGTACTCAAACTGGCCGGCGGCGGTAGCGCCAGGGTGGATCGGTGACCTGACATGAACGACGTGATCGAGCAGGTCGAGGTGCTGGTCTCCAGCCCGAGCCGCAACTACGTGACGCTGCGGCTGATCACCCGCGACGGGATCGTCGGCCTGGGCGACGCCACGGTCAACGGCCGCGAGCTGTCGGTGGCCGCCTATCTGCGTGAGCACGTGGGCCCGCTGCTGATCGGACGCGACCCTGGTCGCATCGAAGACACCTGGCAGTACCTCTACCGCGGCGTGTACTGGCGTCGCGGCCCGATCACGATGGCCGCCATCGGCGCGGTCGACATCGCCCTGTGGGACATTCTCGGCAAGCGCACCGGTCAGCCGTTGTACCAGCTGTTCGGCGGCCGGGTGCGTGATCGACTGGCTACCTACCGGCACGCCTTCGGCTGGGATCTGCCCGCCCTGCTCGACCAGGTGGACGCCCATCGCGAAGCCGGCTTCAGCAACATCCGGGTGCAGTCGGGTGTGCCCGAACTCGATGTGGTCTACGGAGTGACCAAGAACCAGATCTATGAGCCGGCCGGCCGCGAGGCCAGGCCTGCCGAAGAGATCTGGGACGTCGATGCGTACCTGCGGCACCTGCCCGGTGTGATCGAAGCGGTTCGCGAGCACGTCGGCGACGCAGTGGGCCTGCTGCACGACGCGCACCATCGGCTCACCCCGATCCAGGCCGGCCGGCTCGGCAAGGCCCTCGAGCCCAGCAACTTGTTCTGGCTCGAGGACGTCACCCCGGCGGAAGATCAGCAGGCGCGCTGCGGTTGGTTCGCCAGCACACCACCACGCCACTGGCGATCGGAGAGGTGTTCAACACCATCTGGGACTGCCAGTACCTGATCGAGAACCGACTGATCGACTACATCCGCGCCGCTGTGGTGCACGCCGGGGGGATCAGCCACCTGCGCAAGATCTTCGCTCTCGCCGAGGTGCACGGAGTTCAAGCCGCACCGCACGGACCCTCGGACGTGTCGCCGATCTCGCTGGCGGCCAGCATCCACCTCGGTGTGGCCACCCACAACTTCGCCATTCAGGAGTACATGGGCTACCCGCAGCAGGTGCACGAGGCGTTCCCGCACGCCTGGCACGTCGAGGACGGCCACCTGCAGCCCGGCGACGAACCGGGGCTCGGTGTCAGCCTCGACGAAGACCTGCATCACTGCGACGACTACCAGGCCGCCTACCTACCGGTCGCGCGACGGCGCGACGGTACCCTCACAGATTGGTGATCGAACGATGACCTCAATCCTGTCCCGCGCCACGGCGCCGGCCGCCGTTCTCGGAGCCAGTGCGCCGCCGAATCCGGGCATGCTGCACCTCGGCATCGGCAACTTCCATCGGGCCCACGCAGCCGTCTACACCGCCAAGGCGATGGCGGCGCAGGGCGGCGACTGGGGCATCGTCGCGGTCGCCAACCGCTCCCGGCGGGTCGTCGACGCACTGGCCGGCCAGGACTACCTCTACTCGATCCTGGAACTCTCCAGCGCGGGGGAGCGGGTCGATGTGATGGACGTGCACCGCGAGACCCTGGTGGCCGCCGAGCAGACCGCGGAGCTGATGGCCCGGATCGCGCACCCGGACATCAAGGTCGTCACGATGACGATCAGCGAGAACGGCTATTGCCGCAACCCGGTCAGCGGCGATCTCGACGTGGACGGCGAGCTGATCAGCGCCGACCTGGCCACCCCGGACTCGCCCCGCACCAGCATCGGCCAGCTCGCCGGCGCGCTGATCCGGCGCTTCGCGGGCGATGCCGGACCGATCACCATCCTGTCGTGCGACAACCTGGTTTCCGCGGGCCACACCGCCCACAAGATGGTCAGCCAGTACCTGCAGGCGGCCGCCACCCCGTCCGGTTTTCACGAGTGGTACGAGGCGTCGGTCACCTTTCCGAACGCGATGGTCGACCGCATCGTGCCGGGCAGCACCGACGCCACCCGTGCGCGGGTCCGCGAGCTACTGGGTGTCGTGGACGCCGTTCCGGTGCCCGCCGAGCGGTTCAGCATGTGGGTGATCGAGGACCGGTTCGCCGCCGGACGCCCGGCCTGGGAGGAGGGTGGCGCGATCTTCACCGACGAGGTGGAGGCATACGAGCTGGTCAAGTTGCGGCTGCTCAACGGCTCCCACTCCCTGATCAGCTACCTGGGCGGGTTGGACGGCCGGAGCACCATTCCGGCCAGCTTCGGCCAGGGCTTCGTGCGCGAGAGTGTCACCGAGCTGCTGAACAACGAGTACCTGCCCAGCATCGAGTTGCCGACCGGGTTCGACGCTCAGGCCTACGTCGCCAAGCTGTTCGACCGGTGGAGCAACGACGCCCTGGGTGACTCCGCGTCCCGGGTCGGCTCCGATGGTTCGCTCAAGCTGTTGCAGCGCGTGCCCGACCCGGCCCTGCGAATGCTCGGCCTCGGCCAGGTGCCGCACCAACTCGCCCTGATGGTGGCCGGCTGGATCGCCTGCGTCGCACCGCCGGCCGGCTTCGACCCCGGCCCGGTCGCGGCAGCCATGATCGAACCGGCCAAGGAACGGCTCGCCGCCGCAACGGCCGGCGCCGGCTCGGTGCGCGCCCACGTCGAGGCCATCGTTCGGGGCGGGTTCTTTCCCGAGGCGCTCGCCGCGCACGACGACTTCGTCAGCAGGGTGGCTGACTTCGTCCAGATCATCACCACCCACGGCGTTCGCGACGCGGCCCGAGCCGCCGTCGAGGCCGGCCGAACGTCCTGACCCGCACCCTCCTGACCCCAACTCCCGAAGGGACCATGTCGATGAAGACACTGAAGATTCATGGCGCCGAGCAGATCGCCATCGAGCAGGCCGACGTACCCGAGCCCGCCCCGGGCGAGGTGCGCGTGCGCATGCAGTACGGCGGCATCTGTGGCTCCGACCTGCACTACTACTTTCACGGACGCAACGGCGCCTTCGTCGTCAACGAGCCGTTCACCCCGGGGCACGAGATGTCGGGAGTCATCGACCTCGACCCGTCCGGACGGCGGGCGGCGAGCACCCGGGTGACCATCGCGCCGGCGACCTACGGCACGTCTGTCGAAGGCATCGAGGACCGCAAGTACCTGTGGCCCGGCGGCAGCTACTTCGGCAGCGCCTCCACCACCCCGCACACCCAGGGCGGCATGAGCGAATACCGGGTGGTGCCGGACTTCATGATCCGCGAACTACCCGAGAACCTGGCCACCCGCGACGCTTCGCTGGCCGAGCCCCTGGCGGTGGCACTGCACGCGATCGAGATCGCCGGTGGGGTAGCTGGCCAGAAGGTGCTCGTCTCGGGTTCGGGCCCGATCGGGCTCTGCCTGGTGGCGGCCGCCGTCGCACTGGATGCCGCCGAGGTGACCGCCACCGACATGCTGGACGGCCCGTTGGAGCGGGCCCGGGCAGTCGGGGCGACCGGCACCATCAAGGTGGGAGTCGACCAGGTGCCCGGGCTCGCTTTCGACGTGGTCTTCGAATGCTCCGGAGCCGCCCCGGCGGTCAGCACGGCCCTGGCCGCGGTGCGCCGGGCCGGCACGGTCGTGCAGGTGGGCATCCTGCCCGCCGACAAGATCGCCGTGAATCTGGAACCCCTGGTGTCGCGCGAGGTGCGCTACCTCGGCACCTTCCGATTCGACAACGAGATCGACCAGGCCATCACGATGCTCGCGGCGCACCCCGAGATCGGCAAGGTGATCACCCACGTGATCGATGCCGACAACATCGTCGAGGCCTTCGAAACCGCTCGCAACAGTCAGGAGTCCGGCAAGGTCGTCGTGTCTCTCTGGCTCGACGACTGACAGGAGGGGCCTGCGGAGCGGCCGACGTCAGCTGTTCCGCCCGACCCCCTCACCTTGCACGGCTCGCCCGCAGCCCGCGGACGTGCCGCCCTCCCGGCAATGACGGCGATCTGACGTGCCCCACCGACGGGGTCGCGGCCGTCCGTTGTCATCGCATCCGGTGGATCCCGCTGAGCCGGCTCCACCCCCGAACCCCACCCCGACACGTCACACCCACCACAAAGGAGCACACATGTCTGTGGACAATGCCCCGGCGAGCCCTCCGGGCCACGTCGGTGAGCGCACCACCAAAGACCTGGCCAAGGCAGCCGTTTCCGGTTGGCTGGGCACGGCCCTCGAATTCATGGACTTCCAGCTGTATTCGCTCGCCGCGGCGCTGGTTTTCAAGGACATCTTCTTTCCCAGCGACGCACCCGGCGTGGCAATCATCCTCGCCATGGCCACCTACGCCACCGGTTACCTGAGCCGCCCCATTGGCGCCTGGTTCTTCGGTCGGCTCGGTGACCGTGTGGGCCGTACCAAGGTGCTGTTCTACACGATCGCCCTGATGGGCATCGCGACGACCGCCATCGGCCTGCTGCCCACCTACCAGCAGGTCGGCATCCTCGCCCCGATCCTGCTGGTCGTGCTGCGGTTGGCTCAGGGCTTCGGTGCCGGCGCCGAGATCGCGGGCTCGTCGGTGATGCTCACCGAGTACGCGCCCCGCAGAAGGCGCGGTCTGGTCGGCTCACTGGTTGCACTCGGCACCAACTCGGGCACGCTGGGCGCGTCCGCCATCTGGGGCCTGCTGGTCGCCACCATGTCGACCCAGACCGTCATCGAGTGGGGGTGGCGCATCCCGTTCATCGCCTCCTCCCTGATCATGCTGTTCGCGGTGTGGCTGCGCCGCAACCTGAAGGAGTCGCCGGTCTTCGAGGGACGCGCCGACGTGGTCGACGGCCAGGCGATCTCGCGCGAAGAGCTCGACAAGGTGGCCGCCCACGACAGCGTGCTGGCCAAGGCGATGCACGAGCGCAAGGGCCGGGCGTTCTTCCAGGGCTTCTTCCTGCGTTTCGGTCAGGCCGGCAACTCCGGCATCGTGCAGACCTACCTGATTAGCTACATCGCCACGGTGCTGCTGCTGGCCCCCAGTGTCGGCACGGGTGTGGTGATCACGTCGTCGCTGGTGGGATTCCTCACGGTGCCGATCATCGGCTGGCTGAGCGATCAGGTCGGCCGCAAGTTGATGTACATGATCATGTCGTCCATCGCACTGGTGCTGGCGGTGCCGATGATCTGGATGATCGCGTCGAAGAACATCAGCTCGATCTTCGTTGGCTACATCATCATTCACCAGACCTCGGTGCTGGCCCTGGCCTCGCTGGAGAACAACACTATGTCGGAGCTCTTCGGATCGCGGGCGCGGCTCACCCAGCTGGCCCTGGCCAAGGAGTTGGCGGCCATCGTGGCCACCGGCATCGGTCCGGTCGTCGCGGCCGCGCTGGTGCTGGCCACGGGCTCGTGGTGGCCGATCGCGATCATGATCGGGTTCTTCTCGATCTGCTCCCTCGGCGCCGCCATCGTGATGCCCGAGACGGCGGGACGCGACCTGACCGTATTGAACGACGCCCGCAAGGGCGAAGCAATCATCGGTCCGTTCGCGCGGCGGGAACGGGCGGCACTCGGTTTGCCGGCGCCCGAAACCATCGACGCACGCTGATCGAGCTCGCGTCGTTGGAATGGTGGCACAGGGGTCGTCCATACCGGACGGCCCCTCTGCCGCGTCCGGTCCGGATGGTCGAGCGTGGCGAAGCACATGGCCGAACCGGCCCGGTCGCTCGGAACTGGCCTGGGAGCCGGCAGCCCGGGCTGCACCGGTAGTCTGCCGGGCGTGACTTTCAACGATCAGGCCCGGGCAGCCAAGCAGGCGTCCGTCACGCTCGGAACGCTCACCCGGGCAGCCAAGGACGCGGCCCTGCACGCGATGGCCGATGCGCTGGCCGATGCCGAAGCAGCCGTGCTCGAGGCGAACCGGCGCGACGTCGATCGGGCCCGCGAGTCGGGCACGTCCGATGCCCTGATCGACCGGCTGCGACTGAACCCGCAACGGGTGGACGGCATGGTCGGCGGGTTGCGCGACCTGGCCCGGCTCGCCGACCCGGTCGGCGACGTGATGCGCGGCTGGACCAACGCGAACGGTGTGCAGGTGCGCCAGGTACGGGTGCCGTTCGGCGTGGTCGGCATCATCTACGAGGCCCGTCCCAATGTCACCGCGGACGCTGCCGGCATCTGCCTCAAGTCGGGAAATGCGGCCCTGTTGCGGGGCTCGTCCTCGGCCCTGGAGTCGAATCTCGCCGTGGTCGCTGCCCTCCGCGCAGGTTTGCAGGGCGTCGGTCTGCCGAGTGATGCCGTCCAGCTGGTCGAGGGCGGTCGCGAGGTGACCGAGCAGATGATGGCGGCCAGGGGACTGGTCGACGTCTTGATCCCACGCGGCGGCGCCGGGCTGATCAACGCTGTCGTCGAGGGCAGCAAGGTGCCGGTGATCGAGACCGGCACCGGCAACTGCCACATCTTCGTCGACGCCACCGCAGATCAGGCCATGGCCCTCGACATCCTGCTGAACGCCAAGGTGCAGCGGCCGAGTGTGTGCAACGCCGCCGAGACACTGCTGGTGCATCGCGCGATCGCCGACGAGTTTTTGCCCAAGGCTCTGGCGGCACTGGCCGGGCAGGGCGTCACCGTGCACGGAACGGACGCGGTGCGCGCCCACTCCGAGCTGGTGGTCGCCGCGGGGCCGGACGAGTTCGACGACGAGTACCTGTCCCTCGACATCGCCGCCGACGTCGTGGACTCGGTGGGTGCCGCAATCGAGCACATCCGGGCGCACACCACCGGACATTCCGAGACCATCGTGACCAACGACCGGATCTCCGCCGACCGGTTCGTCGCCGAGGTGGACGCCGCCGCGGTGCTGGTCAACGCATCGTCCAGGTTCGTCGACGGTGGCGAGTTCGGCTTCGGAGCCGAGATCGGCATCTCGACCCAGAAGCTGCACGCCCGAGGGCCGATGGGCCTGGCCGAGATGACCTCGTCGAAGTACGTGGTCACCGGGGCCGGGCAGATTCGCCCCTGAACCACGGCCGAGGTTCCGGTTCGAAACTGGCTCGGACAAGCGCACGGACGTGGCACCCATGGGGTGCTGGCCACTAGCATGCGCGCATGGGCATTCTTCTGGAGACGGTGGTGCACGACCCGCTGCAGCCTTACCTCGTGGGCGGAGCGATCTTCGTCCTGCTGATGATCGGGCTGCGGGTCGTGTTCGGCGTGGGCAAGAGTCGTCCGCATAGTAAATGACGACAACCGGCATCGTCTGGACCAATGACGGGTCCAGACGACGGCGTCTGGGCGTCATGGGCGGCACGTTCGACCCGATCCACCACGGCCACCTGGTCGCCGCCAGTGAGGTAGCGGCCACGTTCTCCCTCGACGAGGTGGTGTTCGTGCCCACCGGTCAGCCGTGGCAGAAAGCCGACCGGCAGGTGTCCCTGGCCGAGGACCGCTACCTGATGACCACCATCGCCACGGCGTCCAACCCGAGGTTCTCGGTCAGTCGGGTCGACGTCGAGCGTCCAGGCTCCACCTACACCCTCGACACCCTCCGCGATCTGCGCAGTCACTACGGCGAAGACGTCGACCTGTTCTTCATCACCGGTGCCGATGCCCTCGGTGCGATCCTCACCTGGCACGGGGTGCTCGAGCTGTTCGACCTGGCCCACTTCGTCGGCGTCAGCCGACCGGGCACCGCACTGAGCGAGCACGACATCGCCCACCTGCCGCCCGACAAGGTCACCCTGCTCGAGGTGCCGGCGCTGGCGATCTCGTCCACCGACTGCCGCAACCGGGTCAGGGAACACCTGCCGATCTGGTACCTGGTTCCGGACGGCATCGTCCAGTACATCGCCAAGCGGGGCCTGTACGCCGGCTGAGCTCGTCGGATGGTTGAGCTCGTCGGGTGGTTGAGCTTGTCGAAACCCACTGTCGAAACCCGCTGGCTGGTTGAGCTTCGAAACCCGCTCGACGCGACCGGGTACGCTGTCTCTTCTCTGCCGGGTCACAGCTGCACCATTGGCTGCGGCACCCGATGGAACCTCCGGCGGCCACGTCCGTCAACGCACGACCTGGGAGCTCAATGACTGCAACAGACCATGCGATCGCCCTGACCCGTGTCGCCGCACAAGCGGCGTCCGACAAGCTCGGTGGCGATCCGGTGGCCTTCGATGTGTCGGAGCCGCTGGCCATCACCGATGTCTTCCTGATCATCGGTGCGTCCAACGAACGCCAGGTCGGCGCCATCGTCGACGCCGTCGAGGAATCGCTGCTCAAGCAGGGCGCCAAGCCCGCCCGGCGTGAGGGACACGGCGAGAACCGTTGGGTACTTCTCGACTTCATCGACCTGGTGGTGCATGTGATGCACACCGAGGAGCGGGCGATCTACACGCTGGAACGGCTGTGGCACGACTGCCCGCGCATCGACCTGCAGCTGCGCGAGCCGGGTCTGAACGGCGTCGAGTCCGTCAGCTCGCGCTGAAATGACGGCGGCGCGGGTCGTGCTGTGGCGGCACGGCGAAACCGACTGGAATGCGACCGGACGCTACCAGGGCCAGGCCGACGTGGAACTCAACGTGCGCGGAGTACAGCAGGCACAGGCCGCAGCGCCCCTGATCGCGGCCCTGAAACCGTCGCGAATCGTCTCGTCCGACTTGAGCCGCGCCCGCACCACTGCCGCCGAACTCGGTGCCCTCACCGGCCTGACGGTGCAGGTGGAACCTCGGCTGCAAGAGATCAACGTCGGTGACTGGGCGGGACTGACCAACCAGCAGGTGTTCGCCGATCACCCCGAGTTCGCCGAGGCGCTGCACGCAGGTAGGGACGCCCGCCGCTCCACCACTGGCGAGACCGGCGCCGAGGCTGGTGCCCGGGTCGCCACGGCGTTGCTCGACATCGCCGAGAGCACCCCCGACGGGCAGACCGCCGTCGCCGTCGGTCACGGGTTCGCCATGCGGGTGGCCACAGTGTTTCTGCTGGGCCTCGACTATGCCCACAACCTGACCCTGGGCGGGTTGTGGAATGCGTCGTGGTCGGTGCTGCAGCCGGCGGGCGAGACGTGGCGCCTGCTCTCGTACAACAACGTGGCTGCCCCCAGCTGACCAGTCTTGGGCGCTGACGCTCTGGCCGGGTCAGGATTGTGGGTCGTACTGGAACTCCCGCAATTCCTGCGCACAACGGCAGGCAGCGGCGATCTTGGCTGCCCACTCGACCGCGGCTTCGCGGGTCGGCAGTTCGAGAATGGTGTAGCCGCCGTTGAGCTCCTTCGTCTGCTCGTAGGTGCCGGCTATCACGCGGCCGTCGGCATCGACGCATACGGCAGCGACGTCCTCGTCGATCCCACCGCCGAACACGTAGACGCCGGCCGCCTTGGCTTCTTCGATCACCGCGTGCGACTCGGCGGCCACGGTCTCGAAGTCCTCGGCGGGAAAGACCATCGCCGGGCTGGGGAACGAGATCAAGTACTTCGCCATCGGTGCTCCTCGCGTCGGGTGCGAACGAGAGCTACGGTCTCACGCCCGGAGTTGGCGGGTCGAGGACGGGTCGAGCTTGTCGAGACCACGTGGATGGGTGATTTCGACAAGCTCAATCAACCGATGGTGGAGGTCGTGGCCACGTGCATGGGTGATTTCGACAATCCCAATCAACCGCTGGTCGAGCTTGTCGAGGCCACGTCCATGGGTGATTTCGACAAGCTCAACAACCGCTGGTCGAGCTTGTCGAGGCCACGTGCATGGGTGATTTCGACAATCCCAATCAACCGCTGGTCGAGCTTGTCGAGACCACGTGCATGGGTAATTTCTACAATCCCGATCAACGGGTGCGGCGGCTGGCGACCAGGGCGACGACCCCGGCGGTGGCCGCCGCGGCGCCGGTGACCCAGGCCCAGGTGGGCAACGCCCTGCCGGTGGGGGCAGCCTCCTCGGGCGGTCCGTCCAGGTGAACGGTGCCGGTGCCGCCATCGAGGCTGATCACGTCGCCGGTGGCGATGCGTTTGGTCGCCACCCCGGTGCCGAGCACGGCCGGTATGCCGTACTCGCGGGCGACGATCGAGCCGTGACTGAGCACACCGCCGATGTCGGTCACCACACCTGACGCGAGCGCGAACAGGGGTGTGTAGGCGGGGGTGGTGATCGAGGCGACCAGGATCTCGCCGGGTTGAAACGCGGCGAAGTCCGCCGGTCCGGCGAGCACCCGAGCGGGGGCTGTGACCTTTCCTCCCGAACCCCCGGTGCCTTTCAGGACCGGTCCACTCTGTTCGCCGGCGTGTGCGGGCAGCATGCCGTCCATCAGTGTCAGCCAACCTGCGACGGGCAGGTACTGCGGCGGCGTGACCAGGGCCTGGCCGCGCCAGATCAGGCGACGCTGCCGCACCAGAGCCGTCAGATCATCCAACCGGGTCGCGCCGTCGTCCAGAGCTTCGGCTGCCGCGTCGGCCTCGGCTGCGGTCAGCCAGTAGACCTGATCGGGCTGCTCGATCGCTCCGGCGTCGACCAGCCGGACGCCGAGCGCACCGAGCAGGCGGCGCATCGTGGGCCACGCCAGACCCATTGCGGCCAGCGCGTCCTCCCGGACGGGTGCCCAGCGCTGGGCGGACTTCAGGCTCGAGCGGGCTAGCTTGCGGCGTACCGGGTCGAGCCGGTCGACCAGCTCGCGGGTCAGCGTGCCGCGCCGCTCCGTCATGCGGCGTTGTCGTTCGGTGGGGTCGGACCCCCGTCCGGCGACCGCGTGGCGCAGAGCCTCGAGCACCGGGCCCGGATCGTCGGCCGGCACCGGGTTGGCGAAATCGAGGTTGTAAAGTGTGTGCCCGTATTCGGCGAGGTGGCCGTCGAACCGCCGCCGCAGTTGCATCCAGTCCGCTTCGCCGACGCCCTCGGGTCGCCCCTCGGGCAGGCTGCCGTGCAGGTTCTCCAACGCCTCGGCCAGCCCGGGCACGCCGCGGCACCATTCGGCCAGCCGGTACAGCGCCCGTTCGGCCACAATCGGCGCCGAGTCGAAGCCGAGTAGAAAGTCGGACGCCTGGGCCTGGTTCGAGCCGCGCAACACGGCGTCGTATAGCGCCACCCAGCTGAGCTCCGTGGTGGCCGCCATCGGGATCACCATCTGCACGCTGGTGTAGTACCGGCAGCCCGCCTCCAGCAGCTCGCGTGTCGCTGTCAGCAGCGTCACGGAGGGCAGCTGGGCCGGATCCTGCGTCGACCATTGCGCGACTGCCGCCCGGTAGGCAGGCACGGCCCGATCGCGCCAGCGGGTCAGCACGAAGTCGCGACGGGTCAGCCGGCTCAGGGCCGTCGGCGTGAACAGCCACAGCCTGTTCATCGCCGTCCTGCCGTAGGAGTAGTAGGCATAGCCGTTGATGGTGGGGAAGTCGACATCGAGGTCGAAGGATCGCGGGCTGAGTTCGCTCATCAGGCCCGACAGTCCGGCCGGCACTGCGGGCCGGATCAGATCGCCGAACAACGGAGTGAGCGGGTCGGGCAACTGCTCCACGATGCTCGCCCGAAAGTAGAGGCAGTCGGCGCGGGGCAGCGTCCACTCGGTCGGCGGCTTGCCGGTCGGCTCGGGCAGCGCGGTGATCGGCCGTGCCTGAAGCAGCAGGAACCGACCCTCGGCCAGCGCCCACTCGATGTCCTGAGGGGCGCCGAAGTGCTGCTGGACGAGGCGTCCGATCGCGGCCAGTTCGCGCACCCGGTCGTCGCCGAGGGTCGGCTCGCTGACCAGTTCGGTCGGGGTTGGCTGCTGCGACGTGCCCTCGGAACTGCCGGTGTCGGCGGCGGAGTCGACCGGCATCGTGCGCACGAGTTTGACGGCGATCCGGCTCTGCACGGCCTCGGCAGGGTCAGCGCTCACGACGAACTCGTCGGGTTCCACCAGGCCACCGACCACTGCTTCGCCCAGCCCCCAGGCTGCGGTGATGATGGTCTGGTCACGCCGTCCGTCGGCCGGGTTGGCGGTGAACATCACTCCCGCCACCTCGGCGGGCACCAGTCGTTGCACCACGACGGCGATGCGGGGTGCGTCACCGGTGCGCTGCCGGCTCCGATAGGCGATGGCCCGGTCACCCCAGAGCGATGCCCAGCAGCGCCGGACCGCACGCAACACCGCATCGTGGCCAAACACGTTCAGAAAGGTGTCCTGCTGCCCGGCGAAGCTCGCATCGGGCAGGTCCTCTGCGGTCGCGGACGAGCGGACGGCCACCGGTGGTTCGCCCAACTCGGCGTAGGCCTCGGCGATGGCTGACTCCAGGCCGGGCGGAAGCGGCAGCGCATCGAACAGGTTCCGGACGCCGTCGAGGTCGCCACTGTCGATCAACTCGTCGAGGTTTGTTCCTGCGATGGCGGCGTCGTAGGCGGACGTGCTGACCACGAATCCGTCCGGTACCGGAAACCCTGCCCGGACCAGCTCACCGAGGTTCGCAGCCTTGCCCCCGCAGTCGTTCAGGTCGCTCGCGGAACACTCCGAAAGGGCAATCACGACGGGTGTGTCAGCCACCATGTCGGCGAGTCTTCTCCCGCACCTTCGATTTCACAACCCCGGGGCGATCCGATAACGTTGACCTTCGTCCGCAGGGCACGGGGCTATGGCGCAGTTGGTAGCGCGCTTCCATGGCATGGAAGAGGTCAGGGGTTCGAATCCCCTTAGCTCCACCGGTAAAGAGGCTTGTCAGAGCAGAGAGCCAGGCAATCGCCGCACCATCCGAGGGCCGATTTCCGACCTCTGCTTGCCAAACTGCTTGCCTAATCTGCTTGCTTGGCATCGAAGATCCCATCCATGGCGCGTGCTCCTCTGGTGAGCACTGGGCGAAGTTCCTTGCGGTACACCTTCTCGGTCACGTTGCTGCTGGCATGTCCCACCAGGTGCGAAATGTCCTCGATCGGGACACCGGAGCTCGAAAGCAAAGACACGAAGCTATGGCGAAGCTCGCGCGGCGTCCAGGCTGCTCCGTCCAGCCCAGCGTGCCCCACAATTGTCCGAAAAGAGCGGCGCACGTTCGCCGCATCGAGCGGTCGTCCCGAGCCGGTGCAAAACACCAGGCCGTGCTCTATCCACTCGGACCCAGCAACCACTCTCGTTTCGACCTGGGCCACGTGATGGGCACGAAGCGCATCCACACACCGTCGCGGCAGTTCAAGCGTCCGACGCGACCTCGCCGTCTTGGTATCCCCTGATCGACGAACCGATCGCCACACCTCCAAGGAAGGCGGGTCAGAATCGAGATGGACACGACCCCACGTGAGAGCGCGAAGCTCCTCTGTGCGCGCCCCGGTAAACAGCGCCACCACCACATACGCATGCATCGTCGTACCCTCGGCCGCCGCAATCACCGAGTGAGCCTGATCGAGCGTGAGAGCCTTCGATGGCCGGCCGGCCTGCCCCTGCGGCACGGCACACAGCAAGGCGACATTGCGGCGAACCAAGTCACGAGCCTGGGCTCGACCAATAGAGCGACGCAAGATCGACAACAACCGGTTAACCGTGTCAGTTGACAACGTGCGGGCCTTCAGTCCCAGCCACGCCTCGACCTGTTCGGCGGTCAAGTCGACGAGTTTCCGCGCCCCGAAGGCGGGAATCACATGCTTCTCAGCCAGGATGCGGCGATTGATCACCGTGTTCGGGTCGCGATTGGTCAGCCCGAACTCCAACCAGGACTCGACCGCTTCACGCACGGTATATCCGCGATGCTGCGGCGGCAGCCCATCGACCTGATCCCGACGCAGACTCAGAAGCTTGCCCTTTGCCTCAGTCTTGGTGCGACCCGACACCCACACGCGGCGACGCTTGCCCTCCGCCGTAAAACCCAGCTCAACCATAGCGACCCAGCGCTGCCGCCCTTCGTGCCAATACAAGGCGCCTTCGCCTTGGCTACGCCGCGTGACCACGGTCATCACCAGTCGATTCACGGATCAGCAGCTCCACATAGGTCGCAATCGACGCCGCAGGCACCAACCGCCGGCGGCCCTGCGTCACCGTCAACAGCCGACGCGAACGAATCAACTCATAGATCTGCGTCCTGCTCAGATTGAGCAGCTCCATCGCCTCCGGCACGTTGTACAGGACACGGCCCGCCAACACTGCACTTTCCATCATCCCGGTCCTTCCTTGCGTAGTTTCAGTCGTTGGTACTTCGCCCTCACCGACATTGGGAGGAATGCGGGTCAGGGCTGCCCCGTCAAGGGCACTCCGTGTCACTTCGTGATTCGCTCCGCTCACCCTTGACCGGCCAGCCCTGACCCACAAGAGCGGCAGTTAGTCGGTGAGGCCGAACAAGTTTGCGGTCACGGCGGCATTGCTGAATGGGACAGCTGCAACTGACGAGCGGCGTCATACTCAGCGCGCCACCGCCGGCGCTCCGCCACCGCGAACATGACCACCTGGGCATAGATGCAGTCGTCCCGCTCGACCCGCTCCCAGACAAACCTGGCGCCGCCGTCAGCGGTCTTAACGCCAGCAGACATCCGCTCGGTCTCCGGCGCGATGATCCCGGAAGACTCCAGCGCCGCCCGCACCACATCCGCCCGATCGGCGCGATGCCTGGCCAAAGTCTTCGACGACCACTTCCGGGACACCAGGACGCGTCGACCACCAAGGCCGAGGTTCTCCCAACGGTGAGCCTTCCCCGAGCATGCGCCGGGAACCAGACCAGCCGTGGCGTCCTTGGGTTGGATCCCGTACCGCAACCAGTTGGCGCAACGTTCCGAACAGGGCAGGTAACGCAGCTCGTCATGCAACCGATCCATGTGTGCCGCGTACCGGGGATCGGCGTCCGCCTCTGCGCGGGAGGAACCGACATCCTTGGTGATGTACTTCGTGAGATATCGGATCGCGCGATCGGCATCGGGATGGCCCCGAATAATGCCCTGCACATCGAGCTGGGTCCCAAAACGCATCACATGCGCAGGACGGGCGTCAGAGTCATCATCGAGCGCGTCAAGGGCCTCGGCCCAGGTCGGCAAAAGCACACCCGTGTTCGGGTCCGCGTACTCCGAACCAGTCCACTGCGGCAACTCGTCCACATACCGGGCCGTATCGAAGGCCGGCCACCACACCTGCAAATAGGTGGCGGCCACAACCTGGCGCAACACCCGGCGCGGGACGACGCCTCGCATGGCGGCAAGCAAATGAGGTGCCAGCCGTCGCTGTGGTTCGACCGCGGAGAAGTACTGCACATGGAAGCCGGCGCAACGGCGCAGCGTCTTCCAAAACTGGTCCACCAGCCGCGGAAACAGGATCGCGTCCAGGGCTGCCCGCCGATAATCGTAGGAAGCCGGGTCAACCGGGGCCCCGTCCATGATCCGGCCATACGACGGCAAAGTCAGGGTCAGAAACATCGACGGCCGAAACTGGGCGCCGTTGGGCGAAGTGAACACCACACCGACAGTCCGGTCACTCATCTGCACCGCCGGCAGATCAGGCACATCCTCCCGGCGCCTGGTCGACCGCACCCGACGCGCATGAGAATCAACGCCTTCAAGGTCGCCCTGGTCGTCATCGACGGAGGGGTCTGCGTTGTCGTCTACCTCGGGTTCGTCGGTGCGATGCCAACCCTCCGCGCACTGCTGCATCCGCAGTCTCCGGGCCTTGCCGGCGCACGCCTTGCAGACCGCCTCCCGGGTCGAACCACACGCCAAAGCCACCCTGGCGACAGTGCCGGTCTCCTGATCGGTAACGCGACGCAACTGCGGGCGGATACAAACCCCCTCGGCGTCGGCAAGCTGACGAGCCATGTCGGCAGTGACCTGCGCAAGTGCGGCAAGCATCACGACACCGCCCGCAACTCACCTGCGCCGAGCAAGTACCGCAACAGTGATCCGCCAGTTCGATCGTTCATGACCTTCAGAGCCCCTCGGGTGCTTTGCGAGCTGGAGAGCCTGAGCGTCGGCTGGTGGGCCGGCCGCCTGCTCCGCTTGTGGTTGTCGGCTCGGACGGTCCCGCGCTGATCGGTTGTTGGCGGGGTGCTGGGTTCGTGGAGGCCACGAGTTGGATCAGGTCGTCGGCGATGTGGGCTGCGCGGAACCGGACCACCTGGCCGTCCTCCGCGACCGCGTACCCGACGCCGGGGGTGGAGCGGCTGATCCGATGGGCTTCGGCGCCCCGCCGGCGAGCACCCTCCCCGAGCACCATGTCAACCTCCGCTGCCTCATCAAGCCGCAGCGCCACCTTCTGCGGGAACATGTGTCGCATGCCGACGGTTTCCTTGCGCGGATCCTGAACGAACGCGAACACGTAGAAGCCGACAGCCCGACCCATCGCCAGCAGCCGACGCAGCGCCGCATCAACTCTCTTGAGCACATCGCGATCCGTTTCATAGGCGACCAGAGCGGCCAACTCATCGATCAGGATGATCACCACAGGATCGCTCCGGGTCGGCTGATGGCTTCGGGTGGAGCCAGCGAAACGGACTGCTCTGGCATCACAGGCGGCAGCTGCATGCTCCAACATGGCCACCGCTTCACCAGATGACCTGGCCACCCGGGTAAACAGGGCTGCACCGATGCTCAGCTCCATCCCGCCCTTCAGGTCCGCGCCGTGGAACTCGACCAACCCGGAACGAATGTTCGGTGCCTGACCCAGGACCACGTTCCACATCACCGACGCTTTCCCGGCGCCCGTCGCTCCCACCGTCAACGTCGACACCCTCACATCAAGATTGAACGGCGACCCGTCCTCGGCACGCCCGACCAGCACACTGTCCAACCCCACCTGCACGGCAACCGGATTAGGACCGACGAACGGAACCAGCTGCGCCAACGCGTCAGTGAACGACCAGACCAGCTCGCATCCCGTCCGGCGCTCATTGGCACGCACCTGGAGAGCACGCGCATCAACGGCCGCGCGGAGCCGCTCTGCGATCGCATCAATATCGTCGACCGTCTGACCCGTGATCAGAACAACCGGGGCCGCCAGGTTCCCTCGCTCGTCCCAGCGAAGGCGTCCCAACGTGGGCAACTCACGGACACTCCGCACCCGATCGGTCCGACCCAGACCACACGACTCGACCAGCGCCGGCCAACCCGTCCGAACACGTCTCTTGATGCGTCGTCGCCACAGAGGTGACGTGAAGACCCGAGCGAAAGTGGTCGGGGAGAACCGCGCCCACAACGCCAACCCGATGGCGACCACTGCGGCAATCCCAAGCCACCGCAGATCCACCCCAGCCACCCACAGCAACAACGTCGTGCCCACCAGCAACATCAGGCCAGCTGCGCTGTGACGCGCGATCCGTCCTGCACCGACGCTCCACCAGGCCGCATCGCGACCCACCGCTCGGGCGATGCTCATCACGTCACGCCGCCTTGCCGTCACCACTACGACGAACCTCAACCAGCGTCGTCGCTCGCATGGAGTACGCGATCCGAGGACGCCCAGCCCCAGACTCCTTCAGGTAGGGCGTCACCGTCAGCCCTTCCAGACGCACCGGCCGGATCGGCAAGCCAGCCACCTCGGCCGGCGGCACCGGCTGGACCGGGGCAGTGATCTTGACCTTGAAGGTCCGCTCGCGCGCCTCCGGATCGAAGTCCATCACGTCCACCACCCAGACGGGCAGGCCAGTCACCTTGTCCCGGGCCTGAACCCGGTTCTCCTTCGTCGACGCATCAAAATCAACCTGCGCCCCAACTGGACCAACGATCCCCACACCATGCGGGAACACATCGTCGAACTCCACCTTGAACGGTCCCTGAACGCTCACCGTCTGCACCTTTCGTTAGGTATGCGAAACTGCGCGAGATTGCGCATACCAAGACTGAGCAAGGAAGTTCGATAGGACCCGCACACTCGTACTACCCGCACAAAAGTGCGGGTCTAGCCGAGCTGAGTTCGGAGTTGGCCGCGATTTCTCGCGAGTGCGACTACGCCTCGGGGGTGCTGGTCAGACTCTGCAGCCACGCGGACAGGCGGAAGGGGTCGAATTGGCTGGCGACGTCAACGCCAGTACCCGACTCTAAGGGGATCAGCGATCCTCGGTTGCCTGGGGTCGGGTCTAGGAAGGTCACTCCTTGGTCCCGGAGTTCCTTCAGAGTCGCGTGCCAGGCGGGGTGGCCGGCCAATCGCGTATTGACCATCGGCACCACAAGAAGCGGCACGCCGGCCCCCAGCGCGTCATTGAGCACGCCGAGCGCAGGCGTGTCCGAGATCCCGGCCCGCAACTTGTTGAGGGTGTTGAACGTTCCAGGGATGAGTACCACCGCGTCGGGGCGTGCCGACCTCTTCGATTCGCCAGGAGAGCGAGGCTGCTTCAGCTCCTGGCTGAGTTCTTTGATGGTGGACTCGTCTATCCACGATCGAGCGTTCAGCGAGAGGGTGATGCTCGGTATCCAGCCGGCTTGAGCGACCACGGCTGCAAACTCACCCACTCGATTCACGAGCGGCGCAGCGCAGGCAACTAGCTCGACATGGCGGGCATCTGTCACTCGACGACACCTGACCGGACGGCAAGATCGTGCAGAACACGTGTCTGACCACTCTTCCCGCGCGCCAGCATCTCCCGTATGTGCTCTCGGACCAGGACGTTGTAGCGAACAGCCTCGGGAGCAATGTTCTCGGCCTCGATGAGATGCAACGTCGCCTCCGCGTCACGACGTCCCTGGGCATAAGCCCAGGCGAGGTCTAAATGAAGCTGCGCCCTTCTGCCAACAAGGCCCTCCGGTAGGTCGGCAGGGTTCACACTCTGCGCAGCCCGAAGGGCCTCTCCTGCTTCTCCCAGTTCAGCGGCAACGGAGACGTGATGGATGGCGACGTTGGTCGGCCCAAATGCCGTCCATCCATAGTTGCCATCCGAACCCAGCAGTGAGGCCAGATCATGGGCTCGGCTGAGTCGATCTAGCGCCTCGTACTTGTCGGTGCGTCGCGCCGCGATGACCGCGCTAAGCAACCACAGCGAGCCGACCACCGATAGAAGTTCCGGCTCACCCCACTTCGCTTCGCTGCTCAACGCAGCAGCCACGGATACCGCGAGCGTCTCTGCGTCGTCCACCTGGTCGGCACGCATTAGCCCACCGACAACCTGGTAGGCGGCGAGCCCTCGCTCAACCGTGAAGGCGCCATCGACCGATGCCGTCGCTGCGCGATCGGCCGTCACCATGGCGAGTTCCAAAGCGCCCAACTTGCGGAGAAGTTTCGCCGCCAAGATGTAGGCCGAGATGTAAGTCCGGGTTCCTGGCTCCGACAGCGTGCGACTCGATCTGCGAAGCATGTCAGCGTCACTAAGAAGCGTTGGCAAGGCAGACGCGACCGCTCCGTAGTGCGCCGCCTGGTACGCCACGTGCCCGTCCCTCACACGTTGCGCCAAGGCCTCGGGGTCGACGCGCGACCAAGTGGTGTCATGGAGGTGCCGGTACCCGTTCAGATACCGGCGGGTGGGCTCCAGCTCGTCCGGCAAATGTCCACCATTGGGTGCGTACTTCCAAGGCCGACCGAGAAGCGACTCCGCATCGACGCGAAGGACCTCAGCGAGGTCCATGAGAACCGGCAATCGATCTACTGAGCGGATTCCTCGTTCGACCTGGGACAGCCAAGACTCCGACCGACCGATGAGGTTCGCGAGCACCGCCTGGCTTAGACCGCGCCGACGGCGTGCTATAGCAATGCGCTGTCCGATTGACCTGGCCACCATGCACTGAGCCTGCCATAGCTGTAAGACATCGCGCGATAGACCCGCAGGCCCAGGGCGTCGCGGCGTTCGCACCGCCACCCGTGGACAACGGGAACGACGTGGCATTCTAGCCAGAGACTCGGTCTCGAAGCCAGGCGGTCAACGCTGGGAGAGCAGCCGTGCGGGTGCTGGCTTTGCCGGGTAGCCGAAAACCGACTGGTGGGGCCGCCGGGGCGGCTGCGAAGAGGTTGGGCGACACGGTGGCCCGCCAGGTGGCGTCCGACCACGCTGGGAAGTCACGTGTGCGTCGTTATCGCTGCGAAGGGTGTGGTCATATGGTGGCGGCAACACTCCACTGGTTCAACAGGCTCGAACTTGCAAATGCGATCCTCGATTCCGATGTCCGGGAGCCAGTCCAAGCTCCTTGAGACTGGGCTTATTGATCGAGACCGTCGTGGGTGCTAAAGTCACGCCATGAAATCGAGTACACGCCGAAGTCCATGGAGCCGCTGCGCGAACGTCAGTGCTGTGGCTTTGGTCGTGTTTCTGGGCCCATCCGTGACTACCGCCGCGGCTGCTACAGCGAGCGGTGCATTCGAAGAGATCTTTGGCAACAGTGTTTCGTGTGCATTCGCGCGGGCGTCTGTCAGCAATACATCTCATCAGGGATGGGTTACCACCAGCAATGTTGCCGGCTGCAGTTCCCCTAACAATGCACCTAAGACTGTCCCCGCGGGTTACATTGGGGCGGAGTCTAGGATTATGCGCAATGGAAATATCTATTGTGGCGGAGCTGGGCCCGTCTATAATTCAAGCACGGCATCTCACATCACAGTTCGTGCCAACCTCATAGTAAGCAGTTCCTGCCCGTCAGGTACCGGAACCTACAATGGAGATGGTGGAGGGTACCGCTGGAGCTTAGGGGAGAGTGTTTACAAGGTGGCGTTCGCCATTTCACCCTCGCTGAACTTTTGAGGAAGAAAAGAGGAGAGAGCCGTGAAGCGAATTGTGAAGATACTTGTTGCAGGGCTGGTAGCCGTTCCGATCGTGATATTCTCAGTGGCCGGGTTGGCGGGTGCGGCCGGTGAACGTGCTGCTGTGGAGATGAATGCCGCAGGTCAGAAGATAGGTGACTACAGGGTTGGGGGGGAGAAACCTGACCTGATTGAGGGGCAGACTGATTCGGGAAAGCCCGGGTACATCTATTTGAAGGATATCATGTGGGATGCTCCTAAGACACCTGCCGACGCGGTCCGTTTGATGAAGGAGCGCGTAAACGAGCAAGGCGAAATTGTAGTTCCCGTTTACGAGGCTGACGGAGTAACCGTCATTGGGTACTTTACTGCCGCAACAGTTGAGCAGGGCGAATGAATCTCACCCGGGCTGTTCTCGCCCTCCGCGGAGGTGTTCGAGTCGGCACGTCGACGGCTTCGGTGGGGCCGTTGATGGTGTTGGGCCGGTCGAAGTAGGCGAGCAAGTCAGCGGCCTGATCATCCGGATGGTGCCAGCACCAGAGATCCACTGCAACAACACTGAACGACGGCGCCATCGCCATGCAAAGACATCCGCCGATCCTGCACCGGACCCGCCTCGGCGACCTGCGTCCACGCCATTCGACCCAGATCCCGATTCCGATTGCATACGGACTACATGAGGCTAGAACCGGGTGCCGCCAGCCGCCTGAACCTGGACCTGGACCTGCCAACCGAATCCACGGCTCTCAGACGACGGTCGCTCACCGAGTGCCGTTCAGCGACCCGTTTCAGGGCTCTTCCCAGTTGAGGGTGTAGCCGACGTGTGATGTCTTACGCGGGGTTCGTCGGCGCGTCGGTGAGCAGATAGGGGTCGAGGTCTCCCGAGGATGAGGGTTCCTACACACCACATCTGGAAGACCTCGACGTGCCCGACGCTACCCCGCAGGGCGGCTTCTCCTGCCCTGACCTGACCAGGTTTTGCCGACTCGATGAGTTCGGCCTCGAAGTCACCGGCCAACGGCTTGAGCCTGACCGCGCGGTACTCGCGTGTCGGGTCGCTGGGCCGGATCAGTGGTGCCGACGCTGTGGCTGCGAGGGGGTGCCGCGCGACACCGTCGTCCGCCGACTCGCGCACGAGCCGTTCGGCTGGCGACCCACGACGCTGGAGGTCGTCGTGCGCCGCTACCGCTGCACCGGCTGTGGTCACGTGTGGCGCCAGGACACCAGCAAGGTCGCCGAGCCCCGCGCGAAGCTGTCCCGGTCGGCGTTGCGGTGGGCGCTGGAGGCGATCGTGGTGCAGCACCTGACGGTCGCGCGCGTCGCCGAAGCCCTCGCCGTTGCCTGGGACACCGCCAACGACGCGGTCCTAGCCGAGGGCAAGCGGCTCCTGATCGACGACGCGGGCCGGTTCGACGGTGTGAAGGTGATCGGGGTCGACGAGCATGTGTGGCGTCACACCCGCAAGGGCGACAAGTACGTCACCGTGATCATCGACCTGACCGGCATCCGCGACGGCACCGGCCATGCACGCCTGCTGGACATGGTCGAAGGCCGCTCCAAGCAGGCGTTTAAGCAATGGCTGACCGACCGCCCGCAGGCCTGGCGCGACGCCGTCGAGGTGGTCGCGATGGACGGGTTCACCGGCTTCAAGACCGCCACCCACGAGGAGCTCCCCGACGCGGTGCCGGTGATGGATCCCTTCCACGTGGTGCGTCTTGCCGGTCAGGCGTTGGATGAGTGCCGGCGACGGGTCCAGCAAGCCATCCACGGTCGCCGCGGTCACAAGGGTGACCCGCTCTACGCCGCCCGGCGGACCCTGCACACCGGCGCCGACCTGCTCACCGACAAGCAGACCGACCGCCTTGCTGCGCTGTTCGCGTCTGACGCCCACGTCGAGGTCGAAGCGACCTGGGGCATCTACCAACGCATGATCGCCGCTTACCGCGAGCCCGAACGCACGCAAGGACGCCAGCTGATGGAGCAACTCATCGCCTCGGTCACCAGTGGCGTCCCGACCGCGCTGACCGAGATCACCAGGCTCGGGCGAACGCTGAAACAGCGCGCCACCGACGTGCTGGCCTACTTTGAGCGACCAGGCACGAGCAACGGCCCCACCGAGGCCATCAACGGTCGACTCGAGCACCTCCGCGGATCCGCCCTCGGGTTCCGAAACCTCACCAATTACATCGCCCGATGCCTACTCGAAGCCGGCGGCTTCAGGCCACGACTACACCCTGGATTCGGATGAGCC
>Ga0075156_10000280_pt1 | contig 25928 bp, 24 predicted proteins | sample JI81AbrownDNA_FD_70966 | JGI IMG/M metagenome (GOLD analysis project Ga0075156, IMG submission 70966) | Wastewater effluent complex algal communities from Wisconsin, to seasonally profile nutrient transformation and Carbon sequestration -... | ecosystem: Engineered > WWTP > Effluent > Algae...
GGTGTGGCCGTGAAGCCTTGGAGCGGCGAGCGATAACGGCCCTGCCAGGTCACGACGTCCTCGCGCCAAAGTCGTTGCAGCAGAGCGTAGTTCTCGATCGCGAGGTCGATCCCGTCGGGATGTCCTTGCCGAACCATGGATAGACGGGGCCGGTGTTGCCGCGGCCGAGCATGAGATCCATGCGTCCGTCGGTCAGGTGCTGCAAGGTGCCATAGTCCTCCGCGATCCGCACGGGGTCGGTGGTGGTGATCAGCGTCGTGGACGTCGAGAGCAGGATCCGCGAGGTCTGCGCGGCGACATAGGCCATGGTCGTCGTCGGCGCGGAGGCGACGAAGGGCGGATTGTGGTGCTGGCCGAAGGCCACGACGTCGAGCCCGACCTCGTCAGCCTTCTTGGCGATCTCGACCTGTGCCTTGATGCGCTCGTGCTCGGTCGGCGTGCGGCCGGTGGTCGGGTCCATCGTGACATCGCCGACGGTGAAGATCCCGAATTGCATAGCAACCTCTTCATGTAGTTGTGATTTCAACCAACAAGCTGGCGAGGGTATTCCACGCCCCGAATGACGTGGGGGGTGACGATGACTCGCGGCCGGCCGAAGTGGCGCTTGCTCGCGGCCGGGGTTGCCTGCGGCAGGAATGGCGTAACTCCTCGTCTGGTGCGACGGGTAGGGTCAAGCTATGCGCCGCCGTGCCGCCGTGACCCTCGCCCTCGCGGGGGCGCTCAGCCTTCCTGCCTGCTCCGATGGTGCCAAGGCTGCCGATCCCGTGGCCGCACTCGCCAAGGCCAAGTCCACCCTCGACACGGCCACCGCCGTCACGGTCGACCTGAAGTCGGACACCGCCATCCCTAGCGGCCACAATGGCGTCTCCGCGGCCAAGGGCACCGGCCTGATCAGTGCCACGGACCCGCGCTTCAAGGGCTCAGTCAGCGCCGTCATCAATGGCGCGCCCGTCACCACGGATGTCATCGCCATCGGCAAGGACACGTGGATGAAGCTCTTCACCCCCTCCTTCAGCAAGGTCGACGTCGACAAGCTCGGGGCCCCCAATCCCACGGGATTCTTCGTGCCGAGCACCGGCCTGTCCGCCCTTGTCGACCAGGTCGGATCGCCCGCCGGTGGTGCCGAAAAGCGTTATGGCAAAGAGGTTCTCGCGTCATACACGGGCACCGTGCCGGGCGCGGTCATCAAGAAGTTGCTCAATCTCGGCTCGGACTCGGCCACCTTCAAAGCGGAATTCGGTGTGGTCTCCGAGACCGGCGAGTTGCGGACCGCGAAGCTGACCGGTCCGTTCTATGACACCGGCGACTCCACCTATACGGTGCTGCTCACCGACTACGGCAAGACCATTGACATCACCGCCCCCTGAGGCACGACCCCGGGCGCTGCTCACGCTGGCCTCCCTGGCCATCGCGCTCGCCGCGGCCGACACCTATGTCGTCGTCCTCGCCCTGACCGAGATGATGCAAGGGGTCGGCCTCGGCATCGAGTCCCTGCAACGCGCCACCCCCATCATCAGCGGCTTTCTGCTGGGCTATGTCGCGGTGCTGCCCCTCATCGGCCGCCTCGCCGACCTCGTGGACCGCCAGCGCGTCCTGCTCGGCTGCCTCGCGATCTTTATCGTCGGCTCGGCGGTCACCGCCTTGGCCACCGACCTGCCAGTCCTCGTCGCGGGCCGCGTGGTCCAGGGCGTCGGCGGCGGCGGCCTCGTGCCCGCGACCCTCGCCATCGTGGCTGCCCTCTGGGCGCCTGAGCATCGGGGTATGCCGTTGGGCATCGTCGGCGCGGTGCAAGAGTTCGGTTCGGTCCTCGGCCCGCTGCTCGGTGCCTTGATCCTCGCCATTGCCGACTGGCGGGCGATCTTCTGGCTCAATGCCGTCGCGGGGATCCTGCTCGCGCTGGCCATCGGGCGCGTCGGCGCCGCCGCACAGCGAGGCGCCGCTGCGTCCCGGGGGCGCACGGCATACCGGCCCCGGCGGGGGATGACGGCGCTGTGGGCCTTGGCCCTCGGCGTCCTCTGGCTCGCGCTCGCCGCCCCCGAGGTCCTGGCCAGCGGCATCACCCTCGGGCTCCCGTTCGTGCCCTTCGGGTCGAGCACCGCCCGGCTCGCGACGCCGATCGGGGTCCTCGCCCTTGCGCTCATCGCGGTGGCGCTCGCGCTGACCGTGCGCCGGCTGTGGCGCAGCATCGCCGCCGCCGACCCGCTCGGTGCTGCCCTGCTCGGGGGGACCCTCGGGTGCGTCATCCTCACCTTTGCCGCCGCCGAACCCGAGAAGGAGGTCGTCGGGCCGCTCGGTTATGCCCTGCTGCCCGTGGCGGTCCTCTGCGCGCTGGCGTATGCCGTGCTCCACCGCCGCAGCCCCGCTCCGGTGATCCCGCACGGGGTGCTGCGCGGACGGACAGCCTGGGCGCTTCTGGTCTCCTTTTGTGTCGGCGCCGCACTGGTCGCGATCGTCGTCAATATCCCGCTGCTGACCCGGCTGGCACACCCGGCGGGGGATGGCATCGCGCCCTATAGCGACACTGAGGGGGCGCTGGTCCTGCTCCGCTTCCTGCTGGCCGTGCCCCTCGGCGCGCTGCTCGGCGGCTGGGCCCTGCGCCGCTTCGGCGACGGGCTCGTCGCGATGCTGGGGCTCGTATGCTGTGCGGCCGGCCTGGCGCTGATGACCGGCTGGGGTCGGGGCGTCTTCGAAACCGTCGCCTCCGTCGCGGTCTTGGCGCTGACCGGCTTTGGGGTCGGCCTGGCGCTGGCGCCGGTCAACAATGCCGCTCTTGCCGCGGTCGCGGCCGACAACCATGGCGCCGTGAGCGCGCTGGTCGTGGTGGCGCGCATGGTCGGCATGGTGCTCGGCCTGGCCCTGCTCACCGCGATCGGCCTGAACCGCTATTTCGATATCGTCGCCGCCCTGCCCGATCCCACCGACAAAGAGGCCCTCAAGAGCGCCGCCATCTTGCAGGTCCACTCGGTCTTTTGGGGTGCCGCCGGCGTCGCGGCCCTTGGCGCGCTCGCCGCCCTGCCTCTCGGGCTGCGCCGCTCCACCCGCGGCCTCGCCTCCCCGAGCACGGACTAACTCGGCGCCGGCGCGTCGCTTGGGGTGGACATCGGCGCGTCGCCGGAACCACCCGGCGCGGTGGGCGCGCTGGGGTCGCTGCTCGGCGTGGGCACATCGCCGGTGCGTTCGAAGACGAGCGAGCCCTCATCCCAGCTCAGCGTCAACCTCGAACCCGACGCGACGACGCGAGTCTGGTTGCCGGACATCAGTTTCGAAAGCCACGCATCCTGTTTCATCAGGTCCGGGGCGCAGGCCATCTCCGTCATCGCCAGGCCATTCGTCACCAGGATGTCATCGGTCAACGTGGCGGTGCCGGACATCGTGTTGCAGCCGGCGCTCAGGAGAATCCGCTCGCCCATGACGGTGAGGGCGATCTGCCCCACGACGGGCTCGGGCGCCTTGGTCACGTCGGTGGCGGCATACATCCCGGTCAATGAACTCAACCCGCCGCCCGTGGCGCTCGACGGGCCCGGATCGCTCCCGCTGCCGCACCCGGTCATGAGCAGGAATCCGCCCGCGAGGGCGATGGTGGCAGCGATGCGGCGGTGCGTCATACGCGCTTGGACGCGGGCGCCGGGCCGAGCGTTCCGCGACCGGTCACGCGAGCGCTGAGCGGACGGCGATTCCACAGGCTCCGCAAAGGGATCCCTGCCATTGTTGGCCACGAAGCGCACCTCCCACCGTCAGGAGACCCGTGATGAACCAGCCGACCTATGAAGGGCGGGCCCTGCCCCGGCCCGATGAGGACCTTGTCGATCAAGGCCTCGCCTTCGACCTCGAGACCATGGACCGGCGCAGGGTGCTGCGCTTCGCCGGGCTCGGCGCCGGTGCGGCCATCCTCGCGGCCTGCGGCGCGGACGGGTCAAAGACCTCCAGCACGAGTTCCAGCACGGCAACCTCCTCGGCCTCGGGAGCCCTCACCGAAATCCCGGACGAGACCGCCGGGCCCTATCCGGGCGACGGGTCGAATGGCCCCAATGTCTTGACCGAGGACGGCATCATCCGCTCCGATATCACCTCAAGCTTCGGCGACTTCAGCGGCACGGCCGAGGGCGTCCCGGCGACGATCGAGCTGACGGTCCTCAATCTGGCTGATGGGGCGGCCTTCGCGGGTGCCGCCGTCTATGTCTGGCACTGCGATCGGGGCGGCAACTATTCCCTCTATTCGGAGGGTGCCACCGACCAAAATTATCTGCGCGGTGTGCGGATCGCCGATGCCGCGGGCACGGTCAGCTTCACGTCGATCTTCCCGGCCTGCTATTCCGGCCGCTGGCCGCACATTCACTTCGAGGTCTATCCAGACCAGGAGTCCCTCAGCGATTCGACCAAGGCCATCGCCACCTCGCAGATCGCCATCCCGCAAGAGGCGTGCAATGCCGTCTATGCCACCAGCGGCTATGAGCAATCGGTCAGCAATCTCGCCCAGATCTCGCTGACCAGCGACAACGTCTTCGGCGAGGACGGCGGCGCCACTCAATTGGCCACGATGAGCGGGGATGTCGCCAGTGGGTACACCATCGCGCTCACCGCCGCTATCGACCTGACGACGACGCCAAGCGCCGGTGCCGCGCCGGGCGGGGGCGGCCCGGGCGGCGCACCCCCCGGTGGCCGGGCGACGAGCTGAGCGGCGCCCGCCCGACGCTACGCCGGATCGGTCACGGCGCCCCAGATTGGACAATGGCTGATCTTGCGCTGGCCATTCACCAGCCAACCGAGCGCTAGGCCACGGTGGCGAGGAGGGCATCGACGACTAGCTCGGTCGCTTCATACCCCAGCATGTGGCCCTTGCCGGGGACCTCGACAAGCTCCGATCCGGGTATGCCGTGGTGCAGCGCCCGCGCCAGGGGCACCGGGGTCAGCCGGTCCTTCTCGCCCACGAGGATGGTCGTCGGCACGGTGGCCAGCGCGGCCAAGGACGCCCGCTCGTCCATCGTCTCCAGGGCGCGGAAGTAGCTGCCCATGTCGCGAATTGTGGTTCCCGCGATAGCTTTTCGGACGAGTCGGATGTCGCGCGGGTCGGGGTTGTCGCCGAAGTTGAGGTGTCGTTGATGGCGGCTCCGGACGAAGACGCCGGCCGGCAGCGCCGGCCCCCGGGCGGCAAGACGCATCACGCCCATCTCCACTTTCCCCACCAGACCGGGGCGGGACACCTCGGCCGCCGCCGTCCCGAGCAAGACCACCCGTTCGACGCGGTCAGCCAGGGTGTCGGGATCCTGCCCGGCGAAGGCCATGATCGTCATACCACCCATCGAATGTCCGCCCAGGACAACGCGATCGGTCTCGACCGTGGCCTCGATGATGGCGCCGAGGTCGCGCCCCAGCAGGGGGACGGAGGCGCCCAGGTCGCCCGCGGTGGAGGAGCCATGACCGCGTTGGTCATAGGCGATGACCGGGCAGGCGGCCCGCGCCTGCACGCCGCGGATCACTCGGCTCCATACCGTCCGGTTCAGGGTCCAGCCGTGCGCGAGGACGATCGCCGGCAGGCTCGGATCGGCTTCTCTCGCAGGCCGATAGACCTCACCGGCCAGCGTCGCGCCCCCCTCGACCGCCAGCGCGAATGGCGTTCCGCGCAGCGGGTCAGGCATCGGCGACATCCACGACGACCGGCGCGTGATCGGAGGCGCCCTTGCCCTTGCGCTCCTCGCGGTCGATGGCCGCGGCGGCGACCCGGCCGGCCACATCGGGGGAGGCGAGGATGAAGTCGATCTTCATCCCGCGACCCTTCTGGAAGCGCAACTGCTGATAATCCCAATAGGTATAGACCTTCGGCCCCGGCAGAAGCGGGCGCACGACATCGACATACCCAGCATCGAGCATCGCAGCGAAAGCGGCGCGTTCGCGGGGGCTGACGTGGGACTTGTCGGCATAGAACTCCATCGACCACACGTCCTCGTCCTGGGGGGCGATATTCCAGTCGCCCATCACCATGGTCGGGCCTTGCGCGAGCCAGCCTTGGGCGGCGTCGCGCAGCCGCGCCAGCCACTCGACCTTGTAGTCCATGTGCGGGTCGAGCAACTGGCGACCATTGGGGACATAGACGCTATTGATCCGGATCCCGCCGCAGCTCGCGCCGAGGTGACGAGCCTCGGGAACCGGGGCCTGACCCCATACCGGGGCATCGGCAAAGCCCGCCGTGACATCGCTGAGCCCAACCCGTGAGGCGATGGCGACGCCATTCCACTGGTTCAGCCCGTGGTGGGCGACCTCATAACCGATCTCCTCGAAGCGGAAGAACGGGAACTGGTCCTCGCGGGTCTTGGTCTCCTGGATCGCGAGCACGTCGACGTCGTTGCGTTGCAGCCACGGGATCACCCGCTCGATCCGGCTCCGGATGCTATTGACATTCCACGTGGCGACTCGCACGAACCTCACCTTATGGTCGCGGCCAGACCATCGGGCAGCGGGCCTCTTCGGCACCTTGACGGCAGGCCCGGGCATGCGTGAGCAATATCACAACCTGTGGTCACACGTGCCGCTTTGGCGCGGGTCATCCGCATGCCGGGCTGGAAATATCGCGTGATTGCCGTCATGCTGAAGTTCGCGCCGCGCCGCCTGGCCCGCGATCCGCGCCTCGTCAACAGACACCGGGACGCTCGGTAGCATCGCGCGGCACCAGGACAATCAGTCCCCTCTCCCTGGAGTGCAATCTCATGTCGAAGTCCCCCCGTATGCCGCGGCGAGCCCTCGCGCTCGCCGCCACCGGAGCCTCCGTGGCCGGCCTCGTCGCCGCCTCGGTGACCCCCGCTGCCGCCGCACCCACCGCCGTCGACGTCCCCACGGCGAGCGCCCCGGCGTCCGGCAAGTTCCTCAAGCTCTGGTCGGCCGAATGGATGGCCGGTCAAAAGAGCTTCAGCACCGCGCAGGCCCAGGATCTGGCCCGGCGCATGACGCTGATCGTCGCGATGCGCGGCAAGTTCACCAAGGAGATCAGCGCGATGAAGGCGGCGAACCCCGCCCTGAAGGTGCTCGTCTATCGCAATGCAACCTTCGGCGGCAAAGGCTATGCCGACAGCCTCTATGCGAAGAACAAGTCCGGCCAGCGGATCTATGCACGCAAGTGGCCCACGACATACCTCATGAACATCTCGAGCCCGGCCTGGGCCAGCGAGGTCGGTCGCTCGTGCGTCGAACTGATCAACGTCAGCAAGTATGACGGCTGCTTCCTCGACGTCCTCGGCTCGGGCCCACTGATGGGCAACTACCTCTCCTCAATGCCGGTCACCGGCGGCAAGGTCTGGACCCACAGCCAGTGGGTCAACTGGGCCGACGACATCACGGTTGCCGCCAAGCGCGCCACCGGCAAGACCGTCATGGGCAATGGCCTGGGCAATGGCCGCCGCTACTACTCCCCGACGATGAGTTCCAAGGGCCTGGTCACGGGGAATGACGGGATGGAGCCGGAACTCTTCGTCCGCGAGGCGCACGCGCCGGTCGGCGCCTACTACAGCGAGACCACCTGGAAGCAGGACGTCGACATGATGATCGACGTGCAGAACCGAGGCAGCCGCGTGCTGTCGATGACCAAGCTGTGGACCACCGCCTCGGAGGCGCAGAAGAATGCCTGGCACAAATACGCCCTCGCGACCTTCCTGATGGGCTCCAATGGCAACTCCTACTTCTGCTTCCTGCGGGACAAGAACTCTGGGGCGTCCTGGGGCGCGCATGCCTACAACCAGATCGACCTCGGCACGCCGACGGGCGGCTACGCGAAGATCGGCACCGCCACCTATGCCCGCAACTTCACCAAGGGCAAGGTCGTGATCAATGTCGGCAAGTCCGCCTCCGGCCTGCGCCTGGACGGCAGCTATCGCACCGCCGACGGCGCCCGCGCCACCGGCACCTACTCCCTGCCCGCCAACACCGCCGAGTTCTTCCTGAAGTAGGCCGGGCCCGACCCCGAGCCGGATCGCCCGCCCGCCTACGATCTCTCGTATGACGAACCACACCGCGGATCGGGACGCGCTGCTTGCGCTCATCAAGGCCAAGGCGATCGTCCATGGGAAGGTCACGCTGTCCTCGGGCAAGGAGGCGGACTATTACGTCGACTTGCGGCGGATCACGCTCGACGGGCAGGCGGCGCCGCTCGTCGGGCGGGTGATGCGCGATCTCGTCTCGGACCTGGAGTTCGATGCGGTGGGTGGGTTGACGCTCGGGGCCGACCCGGTCGCCACCTCGATGCTGCATGCCGCCGCGGCGGCGGGGGAGCGCCTCGATGCCTTCGTCGTGCGCAAGGCCGGCAAGGCTCACGGCTTGCAGCAGCGCATCGAAGGTCCGGCGATCGCCGGGCGCCGGGTGCTGATCGTCGAGGACACGTCGACGACCGGGGCCTCCCCCTTGGACGCCGCCGAGGCGGCCCGGGAGCTGGGCGCGCAGGTCGTGGCGGTGGCGACCATCGCCGACCGGGCGACCGGGGCGGCGGAGAAGTTCGCGGCGGCCGGGCTGGCATACCGGCATGCCTTCTCCCTCGCTGACCTCGGACTGTCCTGAGGTCAGCGCGCGGGAAGCCCCGCGCACACGGCCCCGGCCGTTAGGATCGCTCGCAGCGGCGCCCGGCAGCACGCCGGCGCGCCCCAGACCAAGGAGTTGTGGATGCTCAAGGCGTTGCTCATTATTCTCGGCCTCATCGTGCTCTTCGCGATCTGGGCGGTCGGGGTCTACAACGGCTTGATCAAGAAGCGCAACCTCGTGCAGGAGGCGTGGCGCCAGATCGACGTCGAACTCAAGCGCCGCCACGACTTGATCGGCAATCTCGTCGAGACGGTCAAGGGCTATGCCGCCCACGAGCGCGGCACCCTCGAGGACGTCATGAAGGCGCGCAGCGCCGCCATGGCGGGCGGCCAGACGCCGGGGCAACAGGCTCAGAGCGAAGGTATGTTGAGTGCCGCGCTCGGGCGGTTGATCGCCGTCGCCGAGGCCTATCCCGACCTCAAGGCCAACCAGAACTTCGCGGCGCTTCAGAACGAGCTGACCTCCACCGAGGACCGCATCGCCTCCGCGCGCCGCTATTACAACGCGAACGTCCGCGAGCTGAACACCAAGGTCGAGACGGTCCCGAGCAACTTCGTCGCCGGCATGTTCAACATCAAGCGCGAGGAGTACTTCGAGGTCGAGGGCGCCGAGCGGGACCCGGTGAAGGTCGACTTCGGTCAGGGCAACTACAACATCCCGCCCCCGGCCGGCTACAACGCCCCGCAGGATGGCGCCCCGGCGCAGATCCCGACCCAACAGCCCACCGGCCAGATCCCGCCCGTGCCGCAGCCGGGCCAGCAGGCCCAGCCGCCGGCCTGATCTGCCCCTTCGCTGGTTTTCCGGGCCTCACGGCGCGGCGTCAGCGGAAGGCGGGCAGGCCGGTCAGGGCCTGTCCGATCACCAGGGTGTGCATCTCGACCGTGCCCTCATAGGTGAGCACGGACTCCAGATTGTTCATGTGCCGGATCACCGGGAACTCCAACGAAATCCCGTTGGCGCCCAAGATTGTTCGCGCGGTCCGGCAGATCTCCAGCGCAGCCCGGATGTTGTTGAGCTTGCCCAGGCTCACCTGCTCCGGGGTCAGGGTGCCGGCGTCCTTGCGCCGCCCGAGATGGACGGCCAGCAAGAGGCCCTTGGTCCACTCCAGATACATCTCGGCCAGTTTCTGCTGCGTCAACTGGAAGCCGGCGATGGGCTTGCCGAACTGCTCGCGCTCCCCGGCATACCGGAGCGCGGTGTCGAGGGCGGAGCGGGCCGCGCCGAGCGAGCCCCAGATGATGCCATAGCGCGCCTCGGTCAGACAGGCGAGCGGGCCTTGGAGGCCCCGCACCTCGGGGAGCACCGCATCCGCCGGGAGCCGGACCTCATCGAGGACCAACTCGCTGGTCACCGAGGCGCGCAGCGAAAGTTTGTGTTTGATCACCGGCGCGGAGAAGCCGGGGGTGTCGGTCGGGACGACGAACCCGCGGATGCCGTCCGCCGTCTGCGCCCAGACCACCGCCACCGCGGCGACCGAGCCATTGGTGATCCACATCTTGCGCCCGGTCAGCACCCAGTCCGCGCCATCGCGGCGGGCGCGCGTGCGCATGCTCCCAGGGTCGGACCCGTGATCCGGTTCGGTCAGGCCGAAGCACCCGATAGCCTCGCCGGTCGCCATGCGCGGCAGCCAACTTTCCTTCTGCTCAATCGACCCGAATCGCCAGATCGCGAACATCGCCAAGGAGCCCTGCACCGAGACCAATGACCGAATGCCGGAGTCGCTGGCCTCGACCTCAAGGCAGGCCAGGCCGTAGTCGACCGCAGAGGTGCCGGCGCAGCCATACCCGTGCAGGTGCATGCCGAGCAGCCCGAGGGCGCCGAGATCGCGGGCCAAGCCGGGCAGATCGTCGATTTCGCCGCGTTCGAACCAGTCGGCGACGAAGGGGTCGACGCGGCGCTCCATCAGGGCCCGCACGCTGGCCCGGATGGCGAGTTCATCGGCGCTGAAGAGGTCATCGAGACCGGCCAGATCGAGTCGGTCGTTGGTGCTGCTCACGCGCACGCTCCTTCGTCAGGTCAGGGTCGGCCGGCGGTGAAGGGCCAGCCGGACTGCATACCGGGCTCGGCGCCCGGCTCGATGAAATATTCCGTGCCGAAGGCGATCGCAAAGACCTCCTCGGGCATCCCGAGCAATCCCTCGATGTCCGTCTTTTGGCTGCGATGTGCTTGCAGCGCAGCACGTTTGGTCGGCACAAAGGCGCTGACATCGACCGCCCAGGTGATCTCGTCTTGCGGGGTTCCGAAGGGATTGCCGTCGTCCATCGGTTGGTCGGGGTCCCAACTATTTTCGATGCCGGCGGCCAGCGCTTGCTGGTGCATCTGGCGCATCGTGTCGCGGTTCATCGTCGATTCCAGCACCCGCGGGCGCCGGGCCGCGAGCGCCGCGCCCGCGTGCAGGACCCGGTGGACCTTGACGTGATCGGGGTGGCCATAGCCGCCGTGCCAGTCATATCCAGTGACGATATCGGCGTCCTCGCGATCGAGAATCGCGGCCAGCCGCAGGCCGGCGTCGCGCTCGTCAGCCCGGTGGAAGGCCCCGGAGTGCCCGTTCTGTTCCCATCCGGTCATACCGGAATCGGAATAGCCGAGCCACTCCACCCGCGCGGTGCCGATGGCGGCCGCGGAGGCCATCGCCTCGGCGCGCCGACGATCGATCAGGGTTTCTCCGGCGGCCAGGTCGTCGGGGACCTCGCCGTGCTCGCCATTGGTCGCAAAGACCACAACCACGCGGTGGCCTTCGGCGGCGGCTCGCGCCATCGAGCCGGACGTCTGCGACGCCTCGTCGTCGGGGTGGGCGTGGAAGAAGACGATGGTGGCCACGAGGGGAGATTCTGCCGCAGCCGGGCGGACTAGTCGTCGAGGAGGTCGGTCAGGATGCGCGTCAGCGCGTGCCGGTCGCCGACGCTGAGGCGGCCGAAGAAGGCCTCGGACTGTGCGCGCCGCACGCGCTCGTATGCCGTGGCCACCTCCCGCCCCGTATCCGTCACCGCGAGCAGGGTTGCCCGGCGGTCGCCGGGGTCGGGGGAGCGTGCGATGAGATCGCGCTGCTCCAAGGCATCGGCCACCTCCGTCACCGAACGCGGCGTGATCCGCAGCCGCTCCGCCAGCGCCGAGAGTCGCAATGGACCGGTTTCGGCCACGATCCGCAAGGCCCGCCCCTGGTGCGGGGCGAGGTCATGCGCCGCCAACTCCTGCGACCAGCGATGACGCAGGGTGCGCAGCACGCGGCCGAGGAGCACGTCGAGAGGCTCGTCGGCGGGGTGGGGCATGGGCACAGCATACAAACAATTGGACAGGCAACCACATAGTGAGGTAACCTCTGTATCGACAACGAAACACACAGAAGGGAGTGCCCAGATGGAAGGCACCTCCGACCGGGGCCAGCGTGGACCCCAGCGCCTTGACCCGCGCGACCGCGCTCAACTCGTCGAATCTCCCGTCGAGCTGCGCCGCGTCCTGACCCTCTTCGCGCCGCACCGCCGGCCCGTCGCCATCGTGACCGCGATCATCGTGGTCTCCTCGCTGCTGGGCCTGGCCCAGCCCTTCCTCCTGCGCGCGGTCCTCGACGACGCGCTCCCGCACGGCAACACCCGACTGCTCGCGCTCGCGGTCACCGGCATGATCGCCGTCGCCAGCGTGACGGCGCTGCTCGGCGTCGTCCAGACCTGGCTCGCGACCTCCGTCGGGCAGCAGGTCATGCACCGGCTGCGCACCGACGTCTTCGCTCACCTGCAACGCCAGTCGCTCGGCTTCTTCACCCGCACCCGGGGTGGTGAGGTCACCTCGCGCTTGACCAACGACATCGCCGGGATGCAGGGGGTGGTCACCAACACCGCCACCTCCATCGCGAGCAATGTCACGACCGCCATTGCCACGGCAGCCGCCATGGTTGCGTTGAGCTGGCGGCTCTCGCTGCTCTCCCTGCTGGTCATCCCGCCCTCGGTCTGGCTCTCGCGCAAGGTCGCGATCCTGCGCCGCGAGATCACCGCCCGCCAGCAGCGCCACCTCGCCGACATGCAGACCCAGGTCGATGAAGGCCTGTCGGTCAGTGGCATCCTGCTCACCAAGACGCTCGGTGCCGGCCAGGCCAGCGCCCGCCGCTTCGCCGCGACCTCCGCCGCGCTCACTGAACTGGAGCTGAAATCCCAGCTCGCCGGCCGGTGGCGGATGGCGACGATGTCCATCGTCTTTGCGATCATCCCCGCGGTCATCTATCTCGCCGCCGGCTTCCCCGCGACCAGCGGCGGTATGACGATCGGCACCCTCGTCGCCTTCACCGCCTTGCAGGCGGCGATCTTCCGCCCCCTGATGGGCCTGCTCAATGTCGGCGTCCAGTGGGTCGCCTCGATGGCGCTCTTCAGCCGGATCTTCGGCTATCTCGACCTCGTCTCCGAGGTGCCCGCCCCCGCGCGTCCGGTCGCCATCGATCCCGCGGCCGTTGCCGGTGAGGTCGTCTTCGACGCCGTCACCGTGACGTATGACGATGCTCCCGCCCCCGCGGTCGATGCCGTCTCGCTGCGCGTGCCCGCCGGGAGTTCGCTGGCTCTCGTCGGCGACACCGGGTCGGGCAAGTCCACCCTGGCCGGGCTGGTCTCCCGGCTGCGCGATCCGTCCTCGGGTCAGGTGCGCATCGACGGGATTGACGTGCGGGAGCTGGCCGAGGACGACCTCGCGGCGATCGTCGGGGTGGTGAGCCAGGAGACCTATCTGATCCACGCCTCGATCCGCGACAACCTGCTCCTGGCCGCGCCCGACGCGAGCGAGGCCCACCTGTGGCGGGCCCTCGCCGCAGCCCAGGTCGCCGATCTGGTAGCCGGTCTGCCGGACGGACTCGACACGGTGGTGGGTGCGCGTGGCCATCGCTTCTCGGGTGGCGAGAAGCAGCGGCTTGCCGTGGCGCGCACCATTTTGCGCGATCCGCGTGTTCTGGTGCTGGACGAAGCGACCAGTGCCTTGGACACCCGCACCGAACGGGCGCTACAGGGCGCCTTGGACACCCTCGCCGCCGGCCGCACGACGATCACGATCGCCCATCGCCTCTCCACCGTGCGCGATGCCGACCAGATCGCCGTCATGTCGCAGGGGCGGGTTGTCGAGGTCGGCACCCACGAGCAGTTGCTCGCCCGGGGCGGGCGGTACGCCGACTTGGTGGCGGCGAGCGAGCACACGGCATACGACATGGCGGCCTGAAGCCGCTCGCCGCCGCTTGCCCTGAGCTCGGCCGGCCGACTGGCCGCACCCCTCGCCGCCGCCCGTCCCGCCGCCGTTCACGCAGGGTCGGCCCAGGCGCGGTCGTCCGCTGCGGTGTCGAGTGGGGGCTAATGACTCGCTTTTCGACGGAAAGTGGGGCGTATGCCCCCACTCGACTTCTTTGTCGGGGGTGGGCAGGGGGTTCGGTGTGCCCGACGCGGGTGCGGCCGGTGTGCCCGCCGCTCGCGCGGCCGACTCCTCGCGCGGGCGCTCAGGAGGCGGTGACGCGGCGCGCTTCGCGGCGGTGCTTGAGGAACTCGAGGATCATCGGGACCACCGAGACGGCCACGATCAGCAGGATGGCGGCTTCGAGGTGCTCGCTGAGCACGGGGAAGGCCTGGCCGAGGAAGTAGCCGGCGAGCGTGACGCCCACGGCCCACAGGACGGCGCCGACGCCACTCCATACGAAAAAGTGGCGGCGCTCCATTTTCCCGACGCCCGCGACGACCGTGACGAAGGTGCGCACGATGGGCACGAAGCGGCCCAGCACAAGGGCCTTGGCTCCATACCGCTCAAAGAACGCGTGCGTCTTGTCGAAGTTCGCCTTGTTGATGAAGCGACCCTGGCGCTCATAGAGCGGCGCGCCGAGCTTGCGGCCGATCTCGTAGCCCACGACATTGCCGGCGAAGGCGGCCAGCGCAAGCACGACACACGCGGTGACGATATTGAACTTCAGCGTGCCATTCGCGATGAACAGGCCCACCGCGAAGAGCAGCGAGTCACCGGGCAGAATGGGGAAGAGGAGCCCGCACTCGATGAAGATGATCGCGGTGCTGACCCAGAAGAACTGGCTGCCGAACTTGTCGAGCAGCCAGGCGGGGTCCATCCAGTCGGGGCCAAGGGTGGGCATCATCACCCGATAAGGGTAGGCGAGGAATCCTGAGAGCTTCCTGTATGCCGTGCCTGGACTGGCCATGAAAAGTCGCCCCTTCCGGTTGCGCGCGGGCGCGTCCGTGGTTGGGTTGGTATGCCGTGCACATCGTCGTGCGCGGCCGCGCCGCTCGGCGCGTGACGAAATGGGGAGATGGATGTCACGAAAGAAGCAGGGGATCGGCCTCGCTCTGGGGGCTGTTCTGGTCGCGAGCGCCTTGCCCTCGGCATCGGCGCTCGCCGGGCCACCAGCGGCGGCTCCTAAGGCCGATCAGGTCCAAGCGCCGATCCCGACGATCAATTGGAAACGGTGCGCACCGCGGAGCCCCGTGATGTGCGCAACCGCCCTCGCACCGCTCGATTACGACAATCCGAATGGGCCCAAGGTCGTGCTCGACCTTGCCAAGGTGCCCGCCAAGCAGCAGTCGAAGAAGCTCGGCACCCTCTTCGTCAATCCCGGCGGGCCCGGCGGGAGTTCGACGGACTTTGCGCAGTGGGCGCCTTCTCTCTTGGGCACGACGGTTCAGAACCGCTATGACGTGGTCGGGGTCGACCCGCGCGGCGTTGGTCGCAGTTCGATGATGGTCTGCACCAACACCAACCCGGAGCCGCCGACGCTGCCGGTGGCCTTCCCGGTGACCGTCGCGGAATCAAAGACGGTCTTCCGCGCGGCGGAGTATCTCCGGTCGGCATGCACCAACAACCCGGGCACGATCGTGCGACACATGTCGACGGCGGACACCGCCCGCGACATGGACCTGATCCGCCAGGCCGTGGGTGATGAAAAGCTCACCTACTACGGCATTTCCTATGGCACCCAGCTCGGCTCGACCTATGCCTCGATGTTCCCCAACCGGGTCGGGCGGATGGTCGTCGATGCCGTCCTGGACCCGGTGGCCTGGTCCACCGGGGGTCCCTCGAATCTGCCGGCGACCCAGCCCTTCTCGACCCGTCTGCGCAGCGCCAAGGGTGCCCATGAAGCCCTGACCTCAGCGCTTCGCTATTGCGACAAGGTCGGCTCGGCCCGGTGCGATCTCGCACCGAACGCCAGGGCCAAGTGGGCCAAGCTCGCCGCCGCGGCCAAGGCCGGCACGCTGACCGCCGGCGGCCGAACCCTGGGCTATGCGGATCTTATCAGTGGCGTCCTCGGCTTCCTCTACGGCTCGAACTACAACGGCCTGGACAATGTGCTGCAAGACTTGTGGGTCGAGAACTTCGGCCAGGGCGCCAAGGCCGGCAACACCTCGATCGCAGCGACCCTGAAGGCGAAGGCCGACAGCATCCGCACGGCGCCCTATCGGAGCCCGCTCGCCAAGGCCACGATAGTTTCCGACGCCTTCACCGGCGTGGCCTGCGCCGACACCCGCAACCCCGAGACCCGGCAAGCCTGGTGGAATGCCGGCCAGGCCCAGGACAAGCAGTGGCCGGGCTTCGGATCCTTGTGGACGTGGGCGAGCGCACCGTGCGCGAAATACCCCATCGCCACCAAGACAGACTCCTATTTCGGTCCCTATGGCGGCCCCACGGCGAACCCGATCCTCGTCGTCGGCAACACCTATGACCCAGCCACGCCGATCCACGGTGCACAGAAGGTCGCCAGCCTCTTCCCGAGCTCTCGCCTGCTGACCTATAACGGCTGGGGCCACGGGGCGCTCGGCACGAGCTGCGTCACCAAGGCCTTCGACCGCTTCTACGCCACCGGCGCGCTCCCGGCCAAGGGCGCGGTCTGCCAGATGGACTTCGGTCTCTTCGACAGCTAGGAGCCCAGGGACCTCAGCTCTGGGATGCCCCGACGCGGTATGCCGTGGGGTGGCTACGATCCGATCGTCGCCGCCCCACGGCATACCCAGCTCCAGGCAACCGAACACAAGGAGTTCGTATGAAGCAGCTCACCCGCGTCGCTCCGATCGCCGCCGCGGTGCTGGCCACCGCAGCGCTGGCCGCCTGCGGTGAGCCGCAGAGCGGGTCGGTGGCGAACACCGCCACGTCGAGCAGCACCACGTCCAGTTCTTCGACCAGCGCGCCCGCCGCCTCGGACAGCGCGAGCTTGCCGGTCTCGGCCGACTGCCTCAAGGGGTCGGTGGCCACGCTCGCCGACGGGAAGCTGACGATCGGGACGGACAACCCGGCATACGGACCCTGGTTCGCGGACAACGACCCGAGCAATGGCAAGGGCTACGAGTCGGCTGTGGGCTATGCGATTGCCGAGAAGCTCGGCTTCGGCAAGGCCGATGTGGTCTGGGCGAAGGTGCCTTTCAACAAGGTCGTCCTGCCCGGTGCCAAGGACTTCGACTTCGACCTCAACCAGGTCTCCATCACCGAGGAGCGCAAGAAGGCCGTCGACTTCTCATCCGGCTATTACGACGTCGTCCAGACCGTCGTGTCCTACAAAGGCAGCCCGATCGATGGCGTCACCACGGTCGCGGCGTTGAAGGATGCCAAGCTTGGCGGCCAGGTCGGCACCACTTCCCTGCGGGCCATCAGCGATCAGATCGGCGCGAAGGCGAGCGTCTATGACACCAATGACGCGGCCGTGCAGGCCCTACAGGCCAAACAGATCGACGGCATCGTCGTCGACCTGCCGACGGCCTTCTATATGACCGCCGCCCAACTCGACGAGGGCGTGATTGTCGGCCAGTTGCCCCTCGCCGGCGCGGCCGAGCAGTTCGGCGCCGTCCTCGACAAGGGATCGAGCCTGACCCCGTGCGTGACTGCGGCCGTCGATGCGCTGCGTGCCGACGGGACGCTGGATAAGCTTGTGGCGCAGTGGCTTTCGGCGCAGGGCGCGCCGGAACTGAAGTAGCCGCAGATGTCGGACGCCCCGGCGGCGACCGATGAGTGGGTGCCATCGCCGCTCGAACGGGAGCGGGCGGCATACCGGCAGCGGGCCACCCGTCGCTCGATCCTCATTGCGGCGGCAGCCTCGCTGGTCGCCGTCGTCGCGGTGGCTCTGACCCTCACCTCCTCACCGGGCTGGCCGGCCTTCCGCGAGACCTTCTTCAACGTGGACAAGGCGATCGACTCCCTGCCCGCCGTGCTGAGCGGGCTGTGGATGAACATCCGGATCATGCTCGTGTGCGCGGTGGCGATCGGCATCATCGCCTTGACCATGGCGATCCTGCGCACTCTGCGCGGGCCTGTCTTCTTCCCCCTGCGGGCGCTGGCCACGGCCTATGTCGATATCTTCCGCGGGTTGCCCCTGCTGCTTCTGCTCTTCCTCCTCGGCTTCGGGATGCCTGCGTTGCGGCTGGCGGGGCTGCCGAATAGCGCGCTCTTTTGGGGCGGCCTGGCGATCACGCTGTCCTATTCGGCCTATGTCGCCGAGGTCTTCCGCGCCGGGATCGAGTCGATCCACCCCTCCCAGTGGGCGGCAGCGCGCTCCCTGGGTTTGAGCTATGGCAAAACCCTGCGGTATGTCGTTCTGCCGCAAGCGATTCGGCGCGTCACCCCGGCGCTGATGAATGACATTGTCTCGCTGCAGAAGGACTCCGGGCTGGTGGCAGTGCTCGGCATCGTCGATGCCATCCGAGCGGCCCAGATCGAGACGTCGCTGGACTACAACTACACGCCATATGTCGTCGCGGGTGTGCTCTTTCTGCTCTTGACGATCCCGATGGCACGCTTCACCGATTGGCTGGCCCGTCGGCAGGGTCTGCACGGAGGGATGCGGTGAGCGGCCCGGTTCTTTCGGTCGAGCACGTGCGAAAGTCGTTCCGGGACAATGTCGTTCTGCGTGATGTCTCGCTGGAGGTGAGGTCGGGGGAGTGCGTCGTGCTGATCGGGGCCTCCGGCTCGGGCAAGTCGACTCTGCTGCGGTGCATCAACCGGCTGGAACAGGTCGATGACGGCGTCGTGCGGCTGGCGGGCGAGGACATCACCGATCCCCGAGTCGACACCGACCGGGTGCGTGCGCGCATCGGGATGGTCTTCCAGTCCTTCAACCTTTTCCCGCACCTCAGTGTGATCGACAATGTGACGCTCGCGCCGGTGCGCGTGCATGGGATCGAGCGGGCCCAGGCCGTCGCGGAGGCGCTCGCGATGCTGGATCGCGTGGGCCTGCTGGAGAAGGCGCAGGCCAAGCCCGATGCCCTGTCCGGAGGCCAGCAGCAGCGGGTCGCGATTGCCCGGGCCTTGGTGAACAAGCCACTCGTCATGCTGCTGGACGAGGTCACCTCCGCGCTCGACCCGGAGTTGGTCGGGGAGGTCTTGGACTTGTTGCGCGACCTGAAGGCCGAGGGCATGACGATGATCCTCAACACCCACGAGATGAGCTTCGCCCGCCGCGTCGCCGACACGGTGTGTTTCCTCGACGACGGCCGGATCCTCGAGCGTGGCGAGCCCGGCGCCGTCCTCGACACCCCGCGGCACGAGCGCACCCGCCGCTTCCTCTCCCGCCTCAGCGCGTGACGTCACGCCGGTGAGGGGAAAGCGGCGGCCTTAGGTTGGCCGGGGCTGCAGGCCGTGCCGGAGTGCGCCGAGCAGCATTCGGGCCAGTTCCTCCTCCTCGAAGGCCACGCGGCGCGGATCCAGCAGTCCCTCGGTCAGCATGATCGCCAGGCCGTGCACGCCCGTCCACGCGAGCAGCGCCCACGGCTGCGGCGGGCCGGCCTCGATCTGTCCAGCATCCTGGCAGGCCACGACCGCCCGCTCCAGGACGAGATATGCCGATTCGGCCGCCTCCTCGACCTCGCCAGCAAAGATGTCCTCGCGCGGGCGACGCAATTCCGGCCGGTTGAGCAGGGCGAAAGCGTGCGGCCGGGCGCGGGCGAAGCGCACATAGCTCAGGCCCACGTGCTCCAAGGCGTGCAAGGGGTCTCGGCCGTCGTGCGTGCGCATCGCCTCCTGCCAGGTCTGCTCAAGGTCGGCGGCAAATCGCAGATATCCCTGCGCAACCATCGCTTCGAGCAGTCCGGCCTTGCTGCGGAAGTGATAGCCCGGCGCGGCATGGCTGACACCCGCCCGCCGCGCGACCGCGCGCAAGGTGACGGCATCGAGACCGTCCTCCTCGAGCAGTTCCCAGGCCGCGTGCAGCAGCGCGCGGCGCAGGTCGCCGTGATGGTAGGGCTTCGGCACCTGGTCAGCCTATGTCCGGGCGCGGGCGACTCAGCCGGTGTTGCGCAGCCCCGCCGCGACGCCATTGACCGCGAGCAGCAGGGCCCGCTGCAATTGCGGGTCGGTGTCGCCGGCCCGGATCCGCGCGAGCATCGAGACCTGCAGATAGGAAATCGGGTCGAGATAGCGGTCGCGCACCTCCAGGGTCCGCTTCAACGTTGGCTGGGCCTCCAGCAGTTCGCTCTCGCCGGTGATCTCCAGGACCGACTCGACCGTGCGGGCATACTCGGCCTTGATTTCCTCGAAGATCGGGTGCAGATCCGGATCGACGAGCGCCCCGACATACTCCGCAGCAATATCGAGGCGGGTCTTCTTGCACATCATCTCGACATTGCTGATGAAGGTGCGGAAGAAGTGCCACTCCGCATACATCCGGCGCAGTTCTTCCACCTGGCCGGCGTCGAGCGCGCTGCGCAGCCCGGTGCCGACACCGAACCAGCCGGGCACGATCTGGCGCGATTGGGTCCACCCGAAAACCCACGGGATCGCCCGCAGTCCGGCCAATCCTTGGCCGCTGTCGGGCCGTTTGGAGGGGCGAGATCCGATCTTGAGCGCGCCGAGTTGTTCGAAGGGGGTCGATTGCGCGAAATAGCTTGGCAGTTGGGGATTCTCGACCAGCCGCCGGTAGGCCGCGAAGGCCGAATCGCTGATGGCGCTCATCGACGCATCCCACGCGCGCAGGGTGTCCGATTCCACCCGTGCGGAGGTATGCAGTGTGCTCGCCTCCATCACCGCCGCCAAGGTCAGCTCGAGATTCTCGCGCGCGAGGGCCGGGAGGAGGTATTTGTCGGAGATTACCTCGCCCTGCTCGGTCACCTTGATCTCTCCGGAGAGGGTCCCCCACGGCTGGGCGAGGATGGCCTCGTGCGTGGGGCCGCCGCCGCGCCCCACGCTGCCGCCGCGGCCGTGGAAGAGGCGCAACTGGATCCCGTGCTTGGCGCAGACATCGCGCAACACCCGCTGGGCGCGGTGGATCTCCCACTGGCTCGTGGTGATGCCGGCATCCTTGTTGGAGTCGGAATATCCGAGCATCACTTCCTGGATGCCGCCTCGGGCTTCGACGATCTCGCGGTAGGCGGGGACGCTGAGCAGATCGTCGAGAATCTCTCCCGCAGAACGTAATTCCTCGACCGTCTCCAAGAGCGGGACGAAGCCGATGTCGGCGCGCGACGGCCGGTCGGAGCCGCCCGACAGCTCCACCAGGCCGGCTTCCCGGGCGATGATCGCCGGGGCCAAGAGGTCGTCCGGGCCCTGGGTCATCGAGACGATATAGCTCTCGATGACCTCCGGCCCGAACCACCGGTGCGCGGTTCGGATCGCGCGGAACGTGTCAAAGGTGCGCTGCCCCTCCTCGTCCAGGGGCGGCGGATAGGTCGCGAGCGGGCGCCGGCCGGCGAGCTCGGTGCCGAGCCAGGCCAGGCGCTGCTCGCGGGTGCGGGCGGCATACTCCCCCGGGGTGCCGCTCACCCGATCGGCGAGTTGTGCGATGACCTGGTGGTGGGCGTCGCTGTGCTCTCGGACATCCATCGTCGCCACCTGAGGGCCGAAGGCGCTCGCCGTGCGGATGAGGGTGGCCAGGGCGCCATTCGCGACCAGCTCGCCCTGGTTCGCCAGAAGTGACTCACGGATGAGCATCAGGTCGGCCAGGAGGTCCTCGCGCCCGACATAGTCCTGCCCGGGCCGGGCGTCGCCGCGGCGCGCGATGCGATCGTGGGTGTTGGCCAGGCGCTTGCGGATGCAACTGAGCTTGAGGCGATAGGGCTCCTCGACATTGAGCCGGCGGATGCGTTCTTCGATGTCCAGTTCCTCGAGGTCGCGCGCCAGGGACTCGGCGAGCTGCGGGGTGATGCTGACGAGCTTGGTCGACATCGACACCTCATCGACGCACTGTTGGACCATGGCCATCAGCCCGCGGATGCCGACCGCGTGCTGCATGACCAGCACATCGAGCGTGGTCTGCGGCGAGACATTCGGGTTGCCATCGCGGTCGCCGCCGATCCAGTTGCCGAGGATGAGCGGGCGGGCGGTGGGCGGCAGGTAGGCGCCGCGGCGCTCGGCCTCCTCCGCGAGATCCGCGAGCAACTGCGGCACGGTCTCGCCGAGCAGGCCCTCGACGAAGAAGAGCATATTGCGCGCCTCGTCGGCCACCTTGGGCTGATCCACCCGCAGGTCGTCGCTCTGCCACATGGACTCGATGAGTTCCGCAAGGCGACGGTCGCGCCGCCGCTCACCCGCCGGTGTCGGGGTGGCTCGATAAGCAATCAGCGCATCGGCGATCTCGCGCAGCTTCAGCAGGGCGGTCCGCCGGCTGGCCTCGGTGGGGTGTGCCGTATAGACCGGCCGCACCGAGAGCCGGGACAAGGCGGTCGTCAGTGCGGCGGGCCCGCGCTCCTCGACGATGCGGTCCATCGCCGCGTTGAGCCAGTCGGCATCCTCGGGGCGCTTGGCCAGGTGGGCTGCCCGGTCGACCTGCTCGGCGATATTCGCTAGGTGGAAGTAGGTCGCGAAGGCGCGCACGAGCAGCATGGCGGTGGGCAGGTCGACACTTGCCAGCCGCTTGGCTAGTTCGCGGGCCGCTTGGTCCTCGCCTTGTTGGGCGGCCTTGGTCAGGCTGCGCACGCCCTCGACCTCCGCGAGCAGCCGTTCGTTCTCCTGTCGCACGAGGGTCTCGCCCAGCAACTCACCGAGCCGCCGGATGTCGCGCCGTAGCAGCGCCCCTTCGGGTGCGTCGGGGCGGGCGGGCGGTTCCACGGGAACGCTGTCCATGGCCCCGAGCGTAGGGAACCGCTTTCCCGCCGAGCAAACGCGTGTCGCGCACTGGTCTCGGGCCGGGACACACGGCATACGCCGACAGCGGGCAGGATGACGACATGACCGCCGACTGGTTCCGCGATGCCGTGATCTATGAGATCTATCCGCAGTCCTATCTCGACACCAATGCCGATGGCATCGGCGACCTGCGAGGGGTGATCGACAAGCTGGACTACATCGCCTCCCTCGGGGTGGACGCGATCTGGTTCAACCCGTGCTTCGACTCGCCCTTCTTCGATGCGGGCTATGACGTGGCGGATTATCTGCGGGTCGCGCCGCGCTATGGCTCCAATGCCGACCTCGCGGAGTTGATCGCGGCGGCGCGTGAACGCGGCATCCGGATCCTCCTCGACCTGGTGGTCGGACACACCTCGATCGAGCACCCATGGTTCCAAGCCGAGCTCGCTGCCGATGGTCCCGGGCCGGACGGCGATCGTTATGTCTGGAGTGCGCAGGACCCCGGCGCCGGCTGGGGCATCGATTTGCCGGGCATCCCGGGCTGGGTGAAGTCACCGGGGCCGCGTCCGGGGTGGTACCTGAAGAACTTCTATGACGAACAGCCCGCGCTCAATTTCGGCTGGCTGCGCACCGACCCAGCGCAGCCCTGGCGCGATGCCATCGACGCACCCGGCCCGATGCGCAATCGCGCTGCGCTGCAAGAGATTCTGGACTTCTGGCTCGGGATGGGGGTCGCCGGCTTCCGGGTCGACATGGCCTTCTCGCTCATCAAGGACGAAATCCTCAGCGACAGCCATGCGGCGTCGGCGGCGATCTGGCACGACTTGCGCGCCTGGCTGGAGACGGCATACCCGGAGGCGGTGTTGATCCCGGAAGGCGAAGAGCCCCGCGGGAGTGCCGGATTCGCCTTCGACGCGGACTTCGCGCTGGTGATCTCCGCGGCTCATGCGAGTCTTTTCGACGACCACTCGGCGGGCATCCTGCCGTGGCATCTGCCGCGCGAACCCTTCTTCGCCGCCGCCGGCGAGGGTTCGACGGAGACCTTCCTCGCCACGTGGAACTGGATGCGCTCGGCGGATCCGCAGCGGCCGGTCATCCTTGCCACCGCGGATCACGACTTCAACCGACTGCGTTGCGGCACAAGGACTCCAGAGCAGCTCGGCGCGGCCTTCACCTTCCTCTTCACGTGGGGGAGCGTGCCCAGTCTCTATTACGGCGACGAGATCGGCATGCGCTATCTGCCGGGCATGCCCAATGTCGAGGGCGCGATCTGCAATCCGGCCTACAACCGCGCCGGCGCCCGGACCCCGATGCAATGGAATGACGGGCCCAATGCCGGCTTCTCCGCGGCCTCGCCCGACGATCTCTATCTGCCGATCGACCCCGACCCAGACCGGCCCACGGTGGCGGCGCAGGACGGCATACCGGGATCAACGCTGAGCCTGGTTCGCGACCTGCTCGCGCTGCGCCGCGCCACGCCCGCGCTGAAGGGGCACGCACCGACGCGCGTGGTGCACGCCGGCTACCCGTTCGCCTACACGCGCGGGGACAACCATCTCGTCGTCGTCAACCCCCGGCGCGAACCCGCCGGGATCGACCTCGGTGAATTCGCCGACGCCCAGCCCGTATGGAGTGCGGGGGCCCAGCTCGCCGGCGCCACCCTCACCCTCGACGGCTTCGGCTACGTCGTCCTCGCGCGGTGAGGGAGCCCCACACTGGGCGGGGAACCGGGTGGCTGGCCGCGGTGTAGACAGCAGTGACGACTTGCCAGGAGGAGCGCATCGACGCGGAGGCGGAGGCCGAGGCACTGGCTCGCGTGCGCGCCGGCGACCCGGCGGCCTACGCGCTGCTGGTGCGAGCCCACGCGCCCATCGCCACCCGGCTCGCGACCTTCTGGGGGGCGGGAGCGCACGCCGATGATGTCGTGCAGGAGGCCTTCGTCAAGGCCTATTTCGCGCTCGATCGCTTCCGCGAGGGGGCGCCGTTCCGGCCGTGGTTGCTGCGGATCGTGGCCCGCGAGGCGAGCAACGACCGGCGCGGGGAGGCGCGCCGGCGCGAACGGGAGCAGGCGGTGGTGGCGCTGGGCGAGCCCACGGCATACCAGCCGTCACCGGCCGAAGTCGCTCTCCTGTCCGAGCAGCAGAGGCGCCTGTATGCCGCGCTCCACCGGCTGACCCCCGCGGCCAGGAGCGTGGTCACCTGCCGATACCTGCTGGACCTGACCGAGGCAGAGACGGCCGAGGTGCTCGACATCGCGCCGGGCACGGTGAAATCACGCCTGCACCGGGCACTGGTCGCGCTGCGGGAGGAGCTGACCGATGTCTGAATTCGATTGGCTGGAGCGGGAACTCACCGTGCTGGGGCGAGACTTGGCGACCCCCGAGCCGGCCGCCGAACTGCCCGAGCGAGTGCTTGGGCGAATCCTGGCGCCGCCGCCGAAGCCCACCTCGTGGTGGCGCCGCCGCCGCGCGCTCGGCGGCCTCGCGATCGCCGCCGCCGCGAGTGTGCTCCTCATCCCGCCGGTGCGGGCTGCCGTCTTCGAGGTCTTCCACATCGGTGCCGTCACGGTGCAGCAATCGCCGACCAGCGCCACCTCCCCGACCCCCTCGACGTCCGGGCTGTCCACGGCCACCAGCAGCCCGGCCGGCCCCGCAGCGGGCCGGGAGGTCGTCGCGGATCTGGCCACCGCCACCGCCCGGGTCGGCATCGAGGCCCGCCTGCCGACGGCGCTCGGTCCGCCACGACAGATCGCGGTGACGCGCGCCGGCCGGGTCATCGAGGTCCGGTGGGGGAGCGGGGCGCAGGAGCGCTTGCTCGAAGTCTTTGCCGGTGGCCCGGACTGGGGCTATCTGAAGTCCACGGCGGCCGCCGTGACCTGGACCGAGGTGGGCGCACACTCCGCGCTGTGGCTCGGCGCCCGGCACGACCTGGCGTGGATCGACGCCGACGGGACCGCGCGCCGCTCGGCGCCGAGACTCGCCGGCCCGACCCTGGTGTGGACGGTGCCGGGCACCGCAGGCGAGATCACCTATCGGCTCGAAGGCGCCGAGAGCATGGCAGCGGCCCGGCGGGTGGCATCGAGTTCGCTGCCCTGAGCGGGCGCCGAGGGAACCGGCCCGACACCGGCGGTGTATGTCGAGTGTCGGCCGCCCCGGCCGGCCCATCTGATCCTCGGAGGTCGCTATGCGTCGGTATGCCGGTTTGGCTGTTCTCCTGGCTTTGTGCCTGCTCGTCTTCGGCAGTGCGCCCGCACAGGCCGGCGGCCCGACGTCGGTGATCCTCACCTCGTATGAGCCCCAAGCGGCCGCCGCCGCGCTGAACGGCACGGCGGACTATGCGGCGCTGGAACGCAGCATCGGTGAGATCGA
>Ga0075156_10000281_pt1 | contig 25902 bp, 24 predicted proteins | sample JI81AbrownDNA_FD_70966 | JGI IMG/M metagenome (GOLD analysis project Ga0075156, IMG submission 70966) | Wastewater effluent complex algal communities from Wisconsin, to seasonally profile nutrient transformation and Carbon sequestration -... | ecosystem: Engineered > WWTP > Effluent > Algae...
TTTGTTTCGTGTTTGGTTCAGTCCATTTTCCTCGACCAACTTTGCTCTGAAAAGATAAATGTAACTCTCCTTCGTATCCCTTTAGACGCAATGCATTTTCGATACGTGTTACACATTCTTGCATTTGAACTACATACTGATCACCTTTGTCCACCAGGCGCATAGGAATTCCATGGGCAGAAAAAACCAAATCGAATTTCTCCCAACTCGAAATCTTTCCACGATTTTTGTAGTGTGGGAATTCCTCATCCGTCAAAGATCCATTTAAAAAATCATAGATAAATTCTGCAGTTAAGTGTATAAACCTTTCATCTAAAGCAAAGGGATCAACAAATCCGATTTGACCAAGGGGACAATTTCCAGTTTTCTTTTGATAACTTGCCGCTATAGAAAGTGTTGTCGATCTTGAAAACTGAGGAAATAGAGGAATATGTATATTGTTTGCCGAAGGAAAAATATCCTTTGTTAAATGATCGCGGATGTTCGGATAACCGCATGCCATTGCAATGGAACCCACCCAGGATTCTTTAGTTTTTTTAAATAATACTTTTTCTATTGCTAGTTTTTGTTTTTCCGTTTCCTCAACTAACGGTGAACCCCCGCCATATCCCATCGAATCGTATACGAATGCTACTTTAGGTGCCCTAGTTTTCGCAATGTACTTTGCCAATAATTTTCTAAATGGCTCCCATAACGGTAAATCGAATACATATGGATCTAAAAATAAGTCCTTCAAAAAAATTTCGATTTCGTCTTTAGTTCTAGGCCCACCTAAATTGATCAGTGTAAAAGTTTTATTTTTGAGGGGGGTCATAAGATACATAGTCACATTGAGGATACTTAGAACAAAAATAAATAGTTTTTCCATTTTTTGAAAATTTACTACTTACTTTTCCCACCTTACAGACAGGACAAGTTAGCGAATTTGGATCGGATTTATTTTTATTATTCGACAAATCATTCGTTGTTTTTATTTGATTTTTGATTTTAGAATTGGGTTTAACATTCGGATAGGATTTTAGATTTATTACTTCGCGATAAAAATCAGTGAGTATACTTAATTTATTACCTTTACCCGTAGCTAATTCATCCAATGCCGTTTCCATGTCTTTTGTAAATTGTTCTCCGATGAGAGCGGAAAAATGATCCAATAAATGATTATTTACTTTTTCTCCTAAGCCGCTTGCACCAAGTTTTTTCTTTACTTCTATTACATATTTACGTTTCTTTAATGTTTCAAGAATTTGTGCATATGTTGATGGTCGGCCTATTCCTGTCTTCTCCATCTTCGCAATCAGTTGACCTTCCGTATATCTTTCTTTAGGCGATGTTTTTTTATCTTCCCATAAAATCTTATTACATTTAGCTTGTGATCCCGTTTTTAAAGAGGCTAACTCATCCACTTCCAATTTAGAATTTCCCTTAAATTCTTTATGACCTAAAGTTTTACCGACTTTTTGTTTGCTAATCCAGTGCTCACCTTTTGACTCAAAGATATATGTTTTTTCTACTCCTGTTTCCGGTTCTAGAAGACTTACCATTATTCTCTCCCAGATCATATTATATAATGCGAATTCTTCTTTTGTGAGTGCACCCTTAATAGAATCAGGTGTTCTAGTAGGATCAGTTGGCGAGACTGCTTCATGACCTTCTTGTGCGTGCAATTTTGTTTTCACATTTCTCTGCTTCGCTATGTTAAGTTCTGGTCTTGTCTTTTTTAAATGTTGGATGGCGCTATTGATTTTTGCATCTGATAGTCGATTAGAATCGGTCCTCATATACGTAATGAGTCCAGTAACCTCGCCATCAATTCGTTTTCCCTCATAAAGGTTTTGTGCAATTCGCATGGTTTGAGACGAACTAAAACCCAATACTTTAGCAGCGGTTTCTTGTAAACTGGCGGTCGAAAAAGGAAAAGGCGGGAAATTTTTAAAGTTCTTTTCTTCAATACTTATGAGATGAAATAATAAATTTCCAACTGTTTCACCCGGAGCCTTCATGCCATACAAAGTTAGTATTTTAAATGCACTTGGAGAATCTAACTTTTTACTCTCGTCTTTTAATACGTAGGATAAAGGAATTTCCTTCTCTTGAACTTGGATGATCGCTTCCAGCGAAACAAAATTCTCAGTTTTAAAATTTCGAATTTCTATTTCCCGTTCGCAGATCCATTTTAAAACTGATGACTGGACCCTCCCTGCCGAGAGACCCGAAATTTTCAAATCTTTCCACAAAACAGGTGATATCTCAAATCCAAAAATCCGATCGATAAGCCTTCTACAAATTTGCGAATCAACTAATTTGGTATCGATGAAACCAGGCGATTTTAATGCACTTTCTAAGGAGGATCTTGAAATCTCGGGCAAACGAATCCTAAATTGACGAGCTTTGATTTTCCCCAATTCCTCTGAAATATGTTCGGCGATCATTTCGCCTTCTCTATCTGGATCAGATGCGATAAAAATCTCTTTTGCTAGTTTCGCATGTTTTTTTATCAAAGAGAATAATGATTTTTTTCCCTTTAACCAAACATAAGTAGGAGTGTAATTATTTTTAAAATCGATTCCGTAATCTTTAGGAGGGAGGTCTTTTAAATGACCTTTGGTCGCGAGAACCACCCAATCCTGATTTAAATAGGATTGGAGAGTTTTCGCTTTTGTAGGAGATTCAACTATGAGTAGTTTGGTGATACCAATCTCCCAGTTTAGACAAATAGACCGTCAACAGAAAGATATCTCTCTCCTGTATCATAACAGAAAGTTAATACCTTTGCACCGGCAGGGATTTCCTTTAATTTTTTCGCAACTGCAGCAAGACTTGCCCCAGAGGATGCACCGATAAAAATTCCTTCCTTCTTCGCGATATCTACGGCAGCAGCAAATGCCTCATCTTTGCCGACGGTAATGATTCCATCTAAAAGTTCAGTCTTACAATTTTTCGGTATAAAACCAGCACCTATCCCTTGAAGTGGATGTGGGCCAGGTTTTCCACCACTTAACACAGGTGAGCCTTCTGGTTCTACGGCAAAAACTTTTAAATTAGGAAATTTCTTTTTCAAAACATCAGCCACACCCGAGATATGTCCACCCGTTCCAACACCGGTAATGATATAATCTAATCCTTCTGGAAAATCTTTCGCGATTTCTTGGGCAGTCGTGTCTCTGTGAACTTGGATATTGGCTTCGTTTTCAAACTGTTGTGGCATCCATGCGTTGGGGTTGGCGGCGACAAGCTCTGTTGCTTTTGCAATCGCTCCTGGCATACCCTTCTCTCGTGGAGTTAATTCAAAATTCGCTCCATAGGCTGCCATAATGCGCCTTCTCTCAATCGACATATGCTCCGGCATAACGAGAGTTATGGGGTAACCTTTCACGGCAGCGACCATGGCAAGACCGATTCCAGTATTTCCAGACGTAGGCTCAATAATGATTGAATTTTTTGTCAGTTTTCCGCTCTTCTCTGCGTCTTCGATCATTGCAAGGGCAATCCGATCTTTGATGGATCCGCCTGGGTTCTGTCTTTCTAGCTTCAACCAAACTTGATGAGTTTCCCCGAATAAACGGGACAATCTGATGTGAGGGGTATTTCCAATGGCTTCCAATATGCTGTTAAACTTCATAATAACTCCAATGTGATTCATATATTCAGCATTTGGGATTTTGTCGACGACAAAAATTTAATATAACAGAGGCTTTCGTTTTTTTTTAGCGCTTCAGGTGGAGGCGCTCAGTTGTCTTTCAATTTTTCTGCCACTTCTTTCAGTTTTTCTGATAAGTCGCCCAAGGTAGCCGGTTCTTGTTCTTGTATGGAAAGAGAAAATTTTTCCAGATCCTTTTGGATCTGTTCCTTTTTTTCGCTGGCTCGCGAGGCCATTTTCCGAAGCAAATCCTCCCGGTAGTGGCTAAAATCAGCCTCTTTGAGTTCCCCCAAATCTACCATGGAGGTAACAATTTTTTCCAATCGTTCGGAGGTTAAATAATTCGCTCCAATGCCACCAAGGACCAGTCTCTCAAATAAACCAGAGATATCGCGTCCTGTTTCCCGAATCAGCGAGGTCAGCATAAAATTAGAAAAATCTTCATTTCTTTGGCCTAGACTTACCTTCAAGAAGGTCTGCCCTAGTATTTTCGGGGTGATGTCTTCTCCGCTCAAATTGTCCAATACTTTCACTTCTTCTCCACCAATGATCATTCTTGCCACATCCTCCAAGGTAATGGTGGAACTGGTTTCGGGATCATACAACCTTCGATTGGCATAACGTTTTAAGAGCTTCATGCAGGGACGGATTTAAAATGACTTTTCGATAGTGGGGGTCAACTAAAATACAATCTGAATGGTCCCCCTCTTTGGCGCAATCCTTTGTTCTCCAGATTTAGAGGTACACCTTGATCTCATTTTGGCTCGTTTAAAATTAGAAGGTTTACCAGCCTTTCATGCAAACCCCAAAAACTGGAAAGATGAAAAGGAAGGGATTCGAGTTTTTACTAAAATAAGTCCCTCACTCGCCGGTGAACTTCTAGACTGGAGCATCGAACCTCTGTTATATGGGCACTTCAGTGATACCGAAAAAAATACTTTTTTACGGAATGGAGTTTCGCTTTTATGGGAACGAGACATCACAGATTTTTTTCAGATGCCATTGTTCATGTTGAAACAAGGCCTATGTTATTGGTCCGTCTGCACATCCAATGCAAAATTGGACAAACACTTGGCGCTAATCTTAAAAAGTTTTGGCCAATTGGTTTCAATCGAAGGCGATCTGAACCAGCTACTTTCCAAATTAAAAACAAGTCCAATCAATTTGGTCCTCATTGATTGGGATCAAAATAATTTAGAATTAAAGAAAAACATCGCGCAACTAAAGAAAATACGCCAAGAAAAAGAAATTCTATTTATAGGAATTAAAAATTTCGATAAGGATAATCTTTATAGAGATTTAACTTACGGGATTTCAGAAGTATCTCCTTCCCTTTTTTCCTCCGCCGAAATCATCGAAATTATCGTCCGATCCTTACCAGTCTCGCCGATTCAAAACACGATTGTAGACAAAAAGATTGGCATTAGAAGATTAGCTTTTGAATTTCAGGAAAAAACAAAGCCGATGAGGTATAGTCTGATCGATGATTTTCTAGATCAAAAAAGCGCTGATCCTTCCATATTATATCAAAACTTAGTCTCTGTTTATCATTGGTTGTTCAATCGTTCATTCGAATAATCGGAGATCATCAGTCGAAAGTTCAGTAGCACCACGATTCGGAAATGCTTGTTCAAAAAACAAGGCAGCAAGCAGATCAAAATCTTCGTCCTCTACATATTTTTTTTCTTCCCATAGTTCATTTCTTCGTTTGATAAGTAGAGATACTGTCGCATCTTCCATAGAAAAATCTACTTTCGCACGGTTCAATTCTCGTATAAAAAAATTTAAATTATAAATCACATAATCACGAAATAATTGTAAGCTGGCAAGCGTAGGTTCGTACTTTAATAATGCTTCTGTCAAATAACAAGCTGTCTTTAATTCCTCGGTATTTTTTGTCTCTTTAAAACTCCAATAAATAAGACTAATCGTCTCCAACATAGTTTTTGTACTATGATAACAATTAAGTATAAACTCTTTTAAGTCTAAGTGCTCGTGACTGTATTTCCAAATATCTATGATTCTTTTTTCTTGGATGGCTAGTTTTAATTCTGCATCCGAAGGATCATTCGTGGGGACAGGATCGGAGAGCCTAACGAATAAATATTTTGTTTCGTAAGCAAACCTAGATTCTTTAGGAATATAATATTCAATCCAAATGGGTTCTCTATAATAATGGATGGCTTCGCCAGGACTTAAATCAGGAGTTACTTTTAATGATTTTAATTTTCGGACATCATCCGTTAAAACTTTTTTCCCTTCAATCCGAGTACGGCTTCTTTTGATTTGCCTGAGTTCAGATTTATTTAGGAGGGGTTTCGGTTTGAATGGCTGGCTCTCCATACATTTAGGATCGGCCTACTACCAGAGTTCCGTGAGAAAAGATCGCAGCCAAAAACTAAAGGGATTGATGATTCCGGTATCAAAAAACAGAACTTCGCCCTTCCTACTTAAAAAAATTGTCGTTGGAAATGCGGACACTCCCCAATCGCGTAACATTTCATAATTTCCATGATAAACAGGATAATTTATGTTATGTGAAATCAGATAATCACGTAAAGCCTGAGACTCTTCATCCTCAACTACGGAAATAAAAACAGTATTTTTCCCAAGAAAATTCAGATTTTTCTCGAGAAGATAAGAATAGGTTTTACAGATAGTGCACCAAGTTGCCCAAAAGTAGATCACTTTTGGTTTGTTTTCCCACTGGCTCTGTTCCAGAGGTGTAACCGCTAGAGAATCGATCGAAATACGAGGGTCTGAGCTTTTGCCACGTAAAATCGCAAAGCCGAGCGTCGCCAAAAAGAAAATGATAAATCCCGCTGCCAGTTTCGCGGGGTAAGGCCATTGTTTCCAAAAATTCATCGCACCCTCTTATTGTAAGACAGGTATTAGGAACAAAAAGTTGCTAAACATCAAAAAGAGTACGAGTAGGAACCATAGAAAGCCAGAGAGGAGCACTGCACGATCGGTTAAAATGGCACGCGTCGGATCGTGTCCCATATTTTTAATATAAATGATATAGAGACTGCGAAATATTGCATACACAACAATAGGAACAGTATAGACCATATTCTCCGTTCCTAAACTTTTAGCTGTGCTCGGACTCACTGTATACATCACATAACTGACGAGAGTGAGCGTGGCGACAACAGCCATCATCAGATCCAGAAATTCGATCGAATATTCTTCCAAAATCTTTCGGTGTTTACCGGCTTCCGTTTTTAGGATCGTGATTTCGCCACGTCTCTTAGAGAATCCCCAGAAGAGCGCTAACATAAAAGTGCAAAGTAAAAGCCAATGAGAAAACTGCACGTCAATTACTATCGCTCCAGCGATCGCTCGCAGGACAAATCCAATGGAAATACTCATCACGTCTAAAATTACGATGTGTTTTAAAACTTTACTATAAACCAAATTAAATGCCAAATAAAAAAGAGTTAGGAAAAAAAATGGTTTTGAGAGAAGAAATGCACCTATCAAAGCAAAGGGTAAGATGACGCCTGTTATGGCAAGTGCCAGACCAGCATCTAATGCACCGCTGGCGAGAGGTCTATGTTTTTTTTCAGGATGTCTTGCATCCTCTTCCCTATCTAAATAATCATTAAAAACATACTGGGAGCTAGCGACGAGAGAAAAGAGAACAAAGGCAATCGAAACCTTGATTACGGAAGGAAAATCAAAAATCCTCTTTGAAAAAATCAAACCCGCAAATAAGATCAAGTTTTTGATCCATTGCGGCAACCTCATTAATTTTAAGTATAAAAGGATCAAAGTGATTCTTTAAATTTTTTATACGCCTCAAGATGACGCATTCTGATTTGAACTTTTGCTGTTCCTTTGATTTCAGGAAATTTCACATGAAAAAATGGATCCGAGCCAATGCTCTCCATCTCGATCACTGCGCCTGGGATAGATTTTCCAGTCATTTTTAATTCACTGACAGCTCCATAACTCAGCTTATCTTTCGGAAGCAAATCTTCAGCCCAAACGAAATCGTGCGTATAAAGTAACTTTCCTTTCGAATCATAAAATTTCAAAAACTGTGCCGCTAGTCGGACCCTTGCCTGTTCCGTCGGATCAATACGAACTTCCATTACATCCGTGACTTTCGGGAGAAGGAAATCATAATCAACCCATTCTCCTTTTTTTTCTAATACAATTTTATTCGCAGCCGCATTCTCTTCCTTCGGACCTGGTTCTACTTTCGAGAGGAAATAGATTTTCACATCCGTTTTGGATAAATCAGGGTATCTGACTTTTCGGTAAACAATGCTTCCAATGATTGTAAACAAAATCAAAGTTAGAATCGAAGCTTGGATTTTCCATCGATAGATTTGGATGGAAAGTGCAGTAGAAAGTTCCGTCTTTTTTAGATTTTTATAAAATTTTTCCAAATCAGACAAGAGATCCGCTAATTTAGATTCCAGCTCTTCTAATGTAACTTCTTTGGTCTCAATAGGACTTACGGACAGAGCAAACAATGAATCATACTTTCCGTAAACGGATGTTAGCTTGTCGTTTTTGAGACCAGAGATTTCTAATTTCCAATCCTTTCCAGTTGAAGTTTTTGGTTTCCCAAAATAAGAGAGTGATAAATTGATTAAATCTAGAGCTAACATACCAACGATTACACTCGAATCTTCAACTTTCCCATTCGCATTTAGTAATTCTATCGATTCTAATCTGGAGTAGCAGCTTTCAAAGGAGGAATTTAGGAATGTTTTTTTCTCTTCTTTTATCAGTTCATCTGCTGAAAGAGCGGGTTTTTTTAAATTAATTTTAAATAAGTCTAGTATTGCCATTTTGATTCCAGTGTTTGCAGATTCGAAAAAAGTAAGTCATTCGTAAAGTAATTTTCTCTAGCCTACTTGGATCTTCACACCATCGTCCGTTGCACCCATTTTCGGAACACCTGAGTGACCTGTCGCAGCGATTAAGATCGTAAAAATTCCCACTCGTCCGACATACATGACGAATGCATAAATTAATTTTTCAAAGTCTCCTAACTGTGGTGTTAAATTTAGTGAGTATCCCACTGTCGAGAAGGCAGAGACCATTTCAAAGAAAATGACATGAAGCGAGTGTTGGTTTTGATCCACGATACCCAAAAGAATAAATGTCGTTGCTAAAGCCAATGTTGCTAAAAAATAAACCCGTATTGCAATCGCGACTGAATTTTTAGAAACGACATCACCAAACACCATAACAGGTTTTGAAGGTTGAATTACATTCTTTAAGTATGCGAGTAACAAAACAAATGTGGTAATCTTAATACCACCAGCCGTACCTTGTGGACCGCCACCTATAAACATTAAGACGGTGATAATAATTATAGATGCATCATTTAAATTACCGAAATCCATTGTCGAAAATCCAGCAGTTCTTGAGCAAACAGAAATGAAAATCGCATTGGCAATTCGATCCCAAAAAGAAAGTGGATACAACGAATGTGGGTTTCCTCTCTCTAAAAAATAAACACCAATGGCACCAAAGGAAACGAGAAACAGCGAGCCATAAACAAGTAATCGGGACTGAATGCGAGTAGACTCACCTCTGAGGTGTCCATTATAATCTTCAATCCTATGTTCCAAATGAGCAGACAACAACGTTGGTAGGAGTAAAAGTTTCGGAATCTCCCCTGTACTTAAAGTTCGTCTCATCATCAAAGTTTCCGTTACGACTTCAATTCGATCTACAATCCGAAAGAGGATGGTCAATAGAACTTTCTCGAGAAGTATGATGACGGGAAAACCTATCCCACCTAATATAACTAGCCCACTAACAATATATAAACAAAAGGGTTCATGTCGAAGGCCACTCAAATCATCCGTAATGGAAAAGCCAGCGTTATTGAAGGCAGAGACCGCAGTAAAAAGAGAATAGAACCATCTTTCATTCGGTCCTTCTGTCCCTTCTGGCATATGTAAGTACAAACCGATGGCCCCAAGTATCTCTAGAACGAATGAAATGTTCACAATCGAAAGTAATATGCGATTCACATCACTCGAACCCATCGACTCCGTTTCGTCCCGAGTGTCAATCGCAGCTGTGACAAACGCATTGAAGCGGGTATTTCTGGAAATACCCTTTATGATTAAGAATCCAATGATCACTGTAAAACTGATGATCCCGAGTCCTCCGAGTTGGATGAGAAATAGGATGATCCAATGTGTTCCGGATTCTAAAGTAGACAGTGCAACAGGGGCAAGACCAGTTACACAAATGGCAGAGGCAGAAAGATAAAAAGAGTCGATATAGGAGATCCCGCCTCCCTCACTCGTATAAATCATCAAAGAGCCAACAAGTATTGCTGTGAGAAATCCTAAACACACAACGCGTGCAAAAGACATGGTTCGAAAAAATCGCCTAAGGCGTGATAATGGCATCTGGGTCAGAACTCGTTCTAAATCCCAAGATTTAGGCGTGCACAAAAAGCCCAAGTACTTTACAAAACAGCTCAATTTAGGAATTTGGTAGAATCACAACGAATATTTATATAATATTTGCGGGAAATTTATGACCTCAACTACTGCGACAAAACGCGATCCAAAATTAGAGAAAGTCCGTAATATCGGAATTTCAGCCCACATTGACTCTGGAAAGACAACCCTTACAGAACGAATTTTATTCTATACGAACAAAATCCACGCCATCCACGAAGTACGTGGTAAAGACGGCGTCGGTGCGACGATGGATAGTATGGACCTAGAAAGAGAAAGAGGGATCACGATCCAATCTGCTGCCACGTATTGCACTTGGAAAGACATTTCGATCAACATCATTGACACACCCGGCCACGTGGACTTCACGATCGAAGTAGAGCGATCTTTGCGTGTTCTCGACTCAGCGATCATGGTTCTCTGTGGTGTGGCAGGAGTCCAATCTCAGTCGATTACTGTCGACAGACAAATGAAAAGATATAGCGTTCCACGCGTTGCCTTCATCAACAAATTGGATCGAACTGGTGCCAATCCTTGGAGAGTGATCGAACAACTCCGAGAAAAATTATTTCTAAATGCCCACGCTGTTCAACTTCCGATTGGTCTTGAAAACGACCTATTGGGAATCGTTGACCTGGTAGAAATGAAGGCATATTATTTTGAAGGTCCGAACGGACAAGATATCAAAATTACGGACATACCTGCTGAAATGCAAGAGCTTGCCAACGAAAAACGAGAAGCTCTTCTCGATGCAGTCTCCTTATTCAGTGATGAGCTGACAGAGGAAATGCTGGAAGGAACTGTCACAGAAGCACGCGTAAAAGAAGCAATTCGTCGCGGTGTGATTGCACTTAAGTTTGTACCTGTCTTCATGGGCTCTGCATTCAAAAACAAGGGAGTCCAAAAACTTCTGGATGGCGTTTCTGATTATCTAGCTTCTCCTTATGATGTCGTGAATAAGGGAAAAGAACTAGGCAATGAAGAAAATGAAGTGATCATGGAATCTGATCCGGAAAAACCACTCGTCTGTCTTGCTTTCAAATTAGAAGACGGAAGATATGGCCAGTTAACCTACGTTCGTGTTTACCAAGGTAAACTTGAGAAAGGTATGACGATTTACAATTCTTCAAATAACAAGCGCCATAACATTGGTCGACTTGTGCGCATGCACTCCAATGACATGGAAGATATCACAAAAGCAGAAGCGGGAGATATCGTTGCGCTCTTCGGTATTGATTGTGCCTCTGGGGATACATTTACTGACGGGAAAGCGAAAGTTACCATGGAATCTATGTTTGTTCCTACACCGGTGATTTCGCTTACGATCGAATGTAAAGAATCAAAACAACTTCCGAACCTAGCCAAAGCACTGAATCGTTTTACCAAAGAAGATCCTACCTTCCAAACAGAAATGGATAAGGAATCAGGACAAACGATCATCAAGGGAATGGGAGAGCTTCACTTAGAAGTTTACATTGAAAGGATGAAACGTGAGTACGGTGTGGATCTGGTTACAGGAGCACCCCAAGTTGCCTATCGTGAAACGATTACGAAATCAGCAGACTTTGATTACACTCATAAAAAACAAACAGGTGGCCAAGGTCAGTTCTCCCGAGTTGCCGGTTTCATGGAACCGATCGATTCCGAAGAAGGAAAAGATTATGAATTCGTAGATAAAGTAGTCGGTGGATCTATTCCTCGAGAATACATAGGCTCATGTGATAAAGGCTTTCGTTCGTGTTTGGAGAGAGGATCTCTGATTGGATTCCCTATCATTGGTGTACGATGTGTCATCAATGATGGTGCTTACCATGATGTGGATTCCTCCGATATGGCTTTCCAAATTGGAGCAAGATACGCTTTCCGCCAAGGTTTTCAAAAAGCAGCGCCTCTCATTCTTGAGCCGATCATGAAAGTAGATGTAGAAGGACCGACTGAATTCCAAGGAGCGATCCTTGCCTCCATCAACCAAAGACGAGGTATGATTTTGAATACAACAGAAGAAAACGGATATGCAAAGATTGAAGCAGAAGTTCCTCTCGCAGATATGTTTGGTTACTCCACTGTTCTTCGATCTTCTACACAAGGGAAGGCGGAATTTGCAATGGAATTTTCAAAGTATTCTCCTGTTCCACGGAACGTAGCAGAAGAATTGATGAAAAAATACAAAGTGAATAGCAGAGACGAAGAATAGTCCCCGATTCTTTTCTTTTACTTTCCTAAAAGGCGGGTTTTGCCCGCCTTTTTTATTTCTTCTTACTCTCGATCTGGTCGATAGGATGAATGGGCGCGACAAATGCGAAAACAGATTCCATTGATCTTCATTCTTTTCGTTGCCCTTGGATTTCCCTTCGCGCTTCGATCCAAACAAAATCCCACGATCCAAAAACAAAAATCCTACCGAGTACAGACTGGTGATTCTTGGTGGGGCATCGCCAAAAAGTTCAATCTGAAGCCAAAGGAACTTGCTGCTCTCAACGGCAGAAAAGAAACCGATGCTCTCTATCAAAACGAACTTCTTCGCACCGCAGGATCAGGTCTCACAGAAGCCGAAGTACAAGCGCAAAAACCGAAAACAAAACCAGTCTTCCCTCTCCCAAACTCAGAAAAAATCCAAAGATCGTTTTCGGATGTCACTCACCTTCCCCAAAAAGGAATCGAATACACGCGAGACAAAACTGGTTGGGTTCGGTCGAGCTTACCAGGAAAGGTGATCAATATAGACTATATGGATGGATATGAAAATTATGTGATTGTAGAACATGAGAATGGCTGGTATTCAGTGTATGCCAATTTAGAAAGAGTACAAGTCACAGAAGGTCAAATTCTTTCCGCACGGGAACGCATTGGTACTCTCGTAAAAAATAGAGGCCTCTACTTTCAAGTGAACCAAAATAAAAATCCTGTCAATCCTACTCTCTTTTTGCAGCAAGGAACTTAAAAAAACAATTCATGAGTCAGTTAACATTCACAAATGCCCGCATCATTGAGGATGGCGATTTTAAATCAGTCGATATTTCCGTCCAAGATTCGAAAATTGAGTCTATTACACCTAACTCTGGTTTTTCGAAAGTCTCACAACAAGAATCTAACCTGAATATAAATTTAAATGGCAAGATCGTGTTCCCAGGATTTATCAATTCTCACGACCACTTGTTAGCCAGCTACCTACCGAAAATAGGCGGAAGTACGAAACATATTTCTTGGCTCGCTTATGATAATTTGTACAAATCATCGGGAGTTTTTGCCGAAAGACAACAAATCGATATTGAACTTCTCTATTATCTTGGTGCTTATAAAAATCTATTGGGCGGAGTGACGAGTGTCCAAGACCATATTCCTCATAATATTCATGTTTCGTTTATTGATTCTCTTCCAGTCAAACTTATACACGAATATTTTTTATCTCATTCCTTAGGAAACTATAGCTTAGGTTGGGGTGAAGGGCCTGCTTTGGAGTATAAGCTAGCAGAATCAGCTAACAAACCATATATTACTCATCTCGGAGAAGGATTAGATGAGGACTCTATCTCTTCTTTAAAAAAGTTAGAAAAATTCGAAGCATTGGGAAAAAATTCTGTTCTAATTCACTGTATCCCTTTTGGTCAAAGAGAAGTCGAAAGAATCGCGAAAGCATCTGCAAGTGTTGTTTGGTGCCCGACTTCAAACCTTCATATCTTTGGTAAAACTACCAATATCAAACTCTTTATGGATATGGGTGTTAATATTTGTCTTGGAACAGATTTTTCGCCTTCGGGATCAGTCAATTTGCTCGAAGAAATTAAATTTGCTAAAAAACTTTTTTATGATTTATATGAAGAAGAGCTATCTGATCAAATTCTCCTTGAATGGATCACTTCGAATCCAGCAAAAGCATTCAAAATTCCTAATATAGGTTCGATTGCAGTTGGCAATTCAGCTGATTTTGTTATCTTTGAAGACGGCCGAAACGCAACGGAAATTTTTTTGTCCGACCAAAGTTCGGGACAAATTGATTTGCTGGTCATCGATGGAAGTCCGAGACTGGCATCTTCGCATTATAAAAACCTTTTTACGGAACTTGGAATTGAATTTGAAATCATTCAAATAGAAGGCAAAGAAAAGATTGTGGCAGGATCACCTTTGGCCTTATTAAAACAGGTTTCTGCCAGTGTAGGGTATAAAAAGGAATTGGCTTTTTTACCTATTTTTTAAAAATGAATCGCTAAGAGGAATAACTTGTCTGGCCCTATCGTTCGAAATTACAAAGGTGGTTCCATCGTCTACTTTGAAAAAGACAAAGCAGAAGATATCTTTGTCCTCCAAAAGGGCAGAGTGGTGCTCACATTCACCAACATCAATGGTCTCGAACTAAAAGAAGACGTAAAAATCGGCGAATTCTTTGGTGTGAAAAGTGCCATCGGTCGTTATCCTAGAGAAGAAACAGCCCAAGTCATAGGAACCGCTACGGTTCTTGTGTTCAAAGTGCCAGAATTTGAACGATTTGTCAGTGATAAGACGCATTTAATCATCAAGATGTTGAAAGTTTTTTCCAGCCAGTTGAGACAGGTGCATCGACAGGTGCGCGAAATCTTAGGGCAAGGCGAGGCCAAAAATCCTGCTTTTGAGTTAATGAATGTAGCTGAAGTTTTCTACAAAAATGGAAACTATGAACATGCAGCTTATGCATTCAATCAATACTTGAATCACTATCCTGATGGAATGTACATCGATCGTGCCAAACAATTATTGGATCTCGCGTCCAAAAAAACTCCATTTCCCTTAACCATTCCAGAACTCGTGTACAAAGCAGAACCTGGAGCAAACACTGGTAAGCTCCAAGAAATGTTAAAAACGATGGCAGTGACAAAGGATCAGAGTCCCTCCTCCATCGATCCGAACTCGATCCAAGCCTTATTTGATAAAGCTTCTACACTTTTTAACGCCCTCAAATATGAAGAGGCGGGTCAGATTTACAAAAATCTTTACGAACGAACGGATTCGATGACCCAAGAAGAAGAGCAGATGGTGGAAAATTCTCTTTTTTTCTATGGTAAAATTCAATACAAAACCAAAGACTTTATGAATGCCATCGGAACTTTCTCCAACTTTATAAAAAAGTATCCCAAAGGCCAATTGCTGAAAGAAAATTTATACCATTTAGCACTTGCTACAGAAGCGAACGGAGACAAAGACAAAGCCGTACAATTTTACCAGAAGGTAGTAAGCATTCCGCCTTTGGATGATAGCATTTCCGAAGACGCAAAGAAAAAAATCAAAGGGGGGAAATGAATATGAATGACCAGATGCTAGAATCCATGTTTGGAAAATTCGGTAAAGTATTTGAACCCAATGATGTTCTGTTTTGCGAGTATGAACCAGGAAATGATTTTTATCTGATCAAAGAAGGGAAAGTTAAAATCACTAAAACGATCGGGACATCGATTAAAACTCTCGATATTTTAGAATCCGGAGACATACTCGGGGAGATGGCCATCCTAGAAGAACAGCCACGTTCTGCGACCGCCATCGCAGTAACTGAAGTGAAAGCTCTCAATTTCAATCGAGCGAATTTTGAAATGCTCATGACAAAAAACCCAGCTCTTGCCATGAAATTATTGCATATCTTTTCTTCCAGAATCTACGATCAGAAAAGAAGGCTCATGATTTTACTCATGGAAGATATGATTGGAAAAGTTTGTGACGTATTCGTAATGTTATATGAAAAACAATATACTAACGATACGTATAATGAAATCATTCTGAATTCTTCCGTTGATGACATTGCCAACTGGTGTGCTCAACCTGTAGGCGAAGTACAGAAAGTCATCATGCAGTTCGTCAAAACCGGAAAATTGGATTTATATCCCGACAAAATTGTAATTCACAATATCAACGACTTCCAAAGGATTGTGAATCAGAAACGTAAACCTACGTAAACATCGCTCCCGTAGCTCAGGTGGATAGAGCACTAGTTTCCTAAACTGGGGACACAGGTTCGAATCCTGTCGGGGGCAAATTCTATGACAGAACCAAACAACATCCTCCACTTCCTGAAAAAATCGACAGACTTTCTAGAAAAGAAAGGCATACCCAATCCTCGAGTCGATGCGGAATGGTTATTGTCTGATTTGCTGAATTTAACACGAATCAAATTGTATGCGCAATTTGAGACGCCCTTATCTGATCTCGAAACAAAACAATACCGGGAACGCATCGTCGAACGTGGAAAAAGAAAGCCAGTCGCTTATATTACGGGCAAAAAAGGTTTTCATAAATTTGATTTTTTGGTAAACGAACATACATTAATTCCAAGACCAGAAACGGAAGAGCTCGTTGACTATGTTTATAAAAATTTTAAACCCATTTTCAAAAATCAAATGGATTCCAATGAAGACCAGGTATCCAATCCAACCGAAGATTTAAATCCATATCAAATTTGGGATTTGTGTTCGGGAAGTGGCTGCATTGGACTGAGCCTTGGCAAACTTTTAAAAGATACAAACATTCTTCTCTCCGATATTTCAGATGGGGCCATCGAAGTCTCCAAACAAAATGCAGAGAGACTAGGTCTGACTGAAACTTGCCAATTTTTTGTCTCCGATCTCGATGGGCAGATTCCAAATGATTTTCAATTTGATCTCGTAGTTTCGAATCCTCCATATATTCCGATCGAAGAAAAATCATCCATCATGCCAGATGTTGTAGACTTCGAGCCGCATTCAGCTCTATTTGTGGGAAACTTTATCTCGTTTCATGAACATTTAATCCAAGCCACCAAACGGCGACTAAAGCCAGGTGGCAAAGTTTTAATTGAAACACACCCTCTTCATATCCACGAGTTGGAAAAAATTGTTTTGGATTTGGGATTTACCGACACCAAACGATTGCTAGATAGTTCCAATAAAGAAAGATTTTTACTTTTTTCTAAACCTATCAATAGTTGAGATTTGTATCGACCCAAGTTACATCTTTCATTCATCAACCTGTACTTTGGTGATGTTGATCGAACTTTGAATTTTAAACAGTAGTAAATAGATTTCCTTCTGTTCTTCGTTGTTTAAATTCCTTGTAAAAACTTCATCGGCAGCGGAAACCAGAGGTATCCCTTTCTCCCAAAGTTCTTTCCCTTTTTTTGTAAAAAAGAGTCCGTTTTTCCTTTTGTCCTCCGTTTGAGACTCGCGTTTGATCCAACCTTTTTTTACCCAAAGGTCTACTAGCCTTGAAACAATTGTTTTATCTCGAGCAATGTTTTCACTTAGTTCTTTTTGACTGATTCCTTCCTTTTTGGCAATTGGAGCAAGCATCATCCAATCCTCAAAACTAAGTTTCGGTAAAGATTTTTCAAATTCACTTCCTAAAAATCTTCTCATGGAAAGGAGAGTCTCACTCATATGAATTCCCAAAAAATTGCCAATATCGCTCATACGAAAATTATTTAGGAAAGGCAAAATTTGGCAAGTTTTTTAGTTGTTAAAATCAACCATATGGTTGTATTTTGCAACTATATGGAAATTCAAAATCAGTTCACAAATGAAGATGGGATATGGAAATATGAATCGATTGAAATCGAAGGTTTTTTGTTTCAGTTGGCTAAAAATAACGGTTTGGGTCCAAACCTACTTTGTATCGGAAGTGCTCTTTATTACCCAAGAGTTTTGCCTCCAATCTTTACCTCGCATTTCAACATTGTATGTATTGACCACAGAGGTTTTGCCAAACGAATCAAAAACGGTGCGGAAAATAAATCCGAATATGAAATCACAAAAATCATTTCTGATACAGAATCCATTCGAAAGATATTAGCTTGGGATAAGTTTTTACTCTTCGGTCATTCCGGTCATGGGTATATGGCCATGCATTACGCCGCAACGTTTCCACAGTTTATTACGGAACTATTGATTGTAGCAACTGGGCCAAGCCACGGAATCCACCTGTTAGAAAAAGACAGATTTTTTGAAGAAAATGCAACAAAGGAAAGAAAAGAAAAACATCTGCGGTCCCAAAAAGAATTTTTATCGAAACTGGAATTTGACCCCAACAACTTTTTTCCACTCTATTGCCAGAGCCAGGATGCCTTGGGACTTTTCGATTTAGAAAAAGACTCCCTTCCGTTTTGGAAAGGTATTTCTACAAACAAACTAGCGTTTGATTATCTTTTTGGAAGTGTATTTGCCGAAATCCAAGTGGAAGAGTTATTGGGAAAGATTCCTTGTAAAACAAGGATTGCTTTAGGTAAGTATGATTTTTTAATTGCACCCTTCTATACCTGGGATCCGATTTTGAAAAATTTTCCTCGTATTGATTGGAAAGTATTTACGAATTCAAGCCACCTTCCGTTTTTTGAGGAGCCGAAGGAATTTAGAGATTGGCTTATAAAAAAACCCGAAGGCTCAGATTAGAGTCTCCGGGTCATCTTGAATTCAAATATTAGGATTAAGTTTTGAAAAAACTAAAACCTAAACTGATTGTCTGAAGTCGTGTTTAGCCGAGCATTCCTTTTACTTCATCTCTCTCTTCTTTCAATTCTTTGTGAGTGATATCAAATTTCTCTTTGCCAAACGCATTGATTTCAAGACCTGTTACGATCTCGACTTTTTTTCCATCTGACTTCAGTGGATAACCAAAGATCAGTCCTTTGTCTACGCCATACTCTCCATTGGAATGACAAGCGGCGCTGAACCAATCTCCAGCTTTCGTAGGAGTGACAATATTGTGAACCGTGTCAACAACCGCATTCGCTGCGGATGCTGCAGAAGAGGCTCCTCGAGCAGCAATGATGGCAGCTCCCCGTTTTTGAACGGTGGAGATAAAATCACCCTTTAGCCAATCGTGATCCGAGATCACCTCTGTCGCAGCCTTTCCTTTCACTTTCGCATTAAAAAAATCAGGGTATTGGGTTGCTGAGTGGTTTCCCCAGATGGCTACATTCGAGACGTCTTTCACAAGTACCCCGGCTTTTTGGGCTAATTGTGTTTTTGCTCTATTTTCATCGAGTCCTGTCATCGCAAACCATCTGTCAGATGGAATTCCTTTTGCATTGTTCATAGCGATCAAAGCATTTGTGTTACATGGGTTACCAACTACTAACACGCGTACATCGCTTGCAGCGTTCTTTTCAATCGCCTTTCCTTGTGTGGTAAAAATGCCACCATTAATTTTTAAAAGATCGCCTCTTTCCATACCAGCTTTTCTGGGAACAGAACCTACAAGGAGTGCCCAGTTGATATCCTTAAATGCCTCATCAATATTTGATGATACAGAAACCTTTTGCAAAAGTGGGAAAGCACAGTCATCTAGTTCCATGATCACACCTTTCGCAGCTGGTATTGCCTGTTCTAATTCAAGCAATTGAAGTTCAACCGCAGTATCAGGTCCAAACATTTGACCTGAAGCAATTCTAAAAAGAAGTGCATATCCGATTTGTCCTGCAGCGCCTGTGACTGCTACTTTAACTGTATTACCCATTATTAAAATTCTCCTAAATTTATTTATTTAACTCTTTTTGAATGATCTCATCAAAACTTTCGTAAGGTAGTGCCCCTGAAACAAATATCCCATTGATAAAAAAAGCGGGAGTTCCGTTGACACCTACTTTCTGGCCATCCTCAATATCTGCTTGAATTTCTGCCTGGATCTTTGCTTTATCTTTTATACATGATTGGTATTTTCCTTTGTCCAATCCTGCTTTCGTAACCAAGAAATCTACGTTAGCCGCCGATAAGTTTCCAGAATTTTCGAATAGAATATCGAATACCTGCCAATACTTTCCTTGAGGGATTGCGCAATTGGCTGCGATGTGAGCATACATGGCGTTCTCGTGAAATGGGAGTGGATAATCTCTAAAAATCCATTCGACCTCTTCTTTGTATTTTTCACGAAGTCTTCGATTCACGTCTTGGCTTCGTTTACAAAAAGGGCACTCGAAGTCTGAAAATTCGATGATCGTTACCTTAGCACCTGCTTTTCCTATGGAAGGGTTGTTCTTTTTTTCTACTGAAACGCGAACAGCCTCTGGCTCCCGAATCAAAAACTCTACAGGGTATTTTCCAACGATCTCTTTATAGACTTTTTGGTTGTGTTCTTGTTCTTGTTGGTTTTTTAGAAGGCCTGAGATTTGATCTTTCGCTTGCGCGAATGATTTTCCGGCGAATTGAGCTTTGTAAGTATTATATACCTCAGTAATTTCAGAATCAGATGGCTCCCGAGGAGTGAATCCCTGTTTTAAAACTTCATTTGGTTTGATTTTCTTTTCTTCGGCGACAATTTCAAATAACTTATCTTGCGCAAATTCACCAAGTGTGTTTTTGATCAAACTCGCATATTCTGTTTGAAACTTTGAATAGGCGATCGGCGATGTTTTTTTCACATCACTGAGGTCATATTTTTTTCCAGCGATTGAAACGCCATCTTGGTTGAAGTGAGCCGATATAAACGAAGGGAGTGAGACCCCAGTCACAACAGCGAGTAAAACAACTGTCCCCAAAACAAGTTTAGAGAGTGGTTGTTCGATCCATTTTTGATTACTATTTTCCATCAAAACCAGCTTTTACGTGCTAAATAGGCAGATCAAACGGAAAAAAATCGAGAATTTAGATAGATTTTCATATTTTTACAAAGTTTTTGCTTATTTGATTTCTTGTTTGTCCGATGATCAAATTGGAGAGAAAGGGAATTCTCTTAGATTAAAAACGGAGGTTTGGGTTTATGAATATATCACCCCTAACTGGTATGACCCCGGGGGCCGTGCCGCAAATTATACCCTCACAACCAGCAAAACACAATGCTCAGGAAGGGGATCAGTTACCTCATTCCGACAAAGAGACGAAGGATCAGAAAAGAAGAGTCGAGTTGGACAAAGAGCGAGATTCTGAAAAAAAGAAAGTAGCTGTGATCAAAGCAGAGGATTTAGTAATGAAGCCTTCTCCAACTACTCTTGAGGAACGTCTGACCCAAATCATATCTGAAAAGGACGTAAAGGACATTCTATCATTAGTAACTGGGGCACCTTTACCCAAAAAAAACGAAGATCACAAAGTCGACGTTAAACGGTAGTTTTTCTGATTCCATTACTCATAGCCATCCAAGACGGATTTATATTCTTATTGGGTGGCATGCTTGTCGTAGCATCGCTCGGACTTTTTGGGGTAATTTATCAGCAGTTCATTTTTCCTATCGTATCCCGAAAGGATTCGGATCGTTTCATTCCTGTTCAAACGGGTGATCATTATGATTTAGTTGTCGATGAAGTGAGCCGATTTGGTCAGTTTTCAATCGGTTGTAAATCTGGTCAGTTAGCTACTAGGTGTAATGCGATCTCTGAAGATCATTTGATATTTCAGTTCAAAAAGAGTAAAGATAGCGAAGATTATGCGATCACAGTCCTTAGAAATGCTCCTACTTTTTACAAACCACCAAGAATGGAAATCTACAGTAAAATGGAATCGAGAGAAATATTTGATTCTTATGAAATTATAGGCCACCCAGCAGAATTTCGAATTTCGGATAAAATAATCAAAGAGCGGATGGTGAATTTCATCGAGATTGCTCTGAGCTCTTCTTTTTATTTCAACAAACTTGGAAAAGAGAGAATGAAGTTCACGTTCACTGTAGGCAAAATTCAACCAGGGATCAATCGCAAAGTAAGATTTAGAGATGAAACTTATGCTTTCGGAAAAGAAGAAGAAGATTCTGAATCTTAGTGGAAAGAAATTTTTGTTCCCAAATCTTCTGTTCGAACTCGATTCAATTTATAAGCAATTTTCATATCATTCATTAACTCTGAAATCTCTCTCTCCAACTTAGGTAAGAGTTTTAAAACATTTTTCCTTTCCATAAAAATGAGTAAACTTGGACCGGAGCCAGAAAGACAATGTCCTACGTGGTCTGCATCTAAAAGAGTAGAGACGCGGTGAAGAGGACTCGAATTCGATATTCGATAAGGTGTATGCATCTTATCCTCGAGCGCAACAAGTAGATCACCAAATTTCCGTTTATCTAAGAAATGCATCCAAGCTCCCAATCGTGATAAATTAAAAATCACGTCTCTGGTTGGATACTCTTTCGGAAGGTTCTTCCTTGATTCCTCAGTAGAAATAGAATATTCTGGGGTTAGGATAAATAACGATACGGAAGATGGAAACTTTTTCCTAAAATATCTTAGCTCCTCGCCGTTCGTTGAATAAGCAAAAACAAATCCACCAAGATATGCTGGTAGTGTATTATCAGGATGTCCTTCCCATTCCGAAAGAAATTGTAAAAATTGTTTTTCGGACGGTAATTCCGTATTAAATTTACAGATACGGTGAACTTCTCTCGCCAAACAAAGACCAGCCACAATCGCGGAAGCACTTGAACCTAAACCACCTTTTAAAGGAAGGGAAAGTTTCATCTTACAATCATATTGTGGGGGATTTATATTTTTTAAGAAGTGGTCGAAATAGGATTTGTACGATCCTAAAACTAAATTATCTTTCTCAGAAAAAGGCAATTCTTCTCCATTGCGTAAAGAAAACGTATACTTCCCTTCTCTAGGAAAATAAAAATCAAATTCGTTATAGATTTTTAATGCCATTCCCATCAAATCAAAACCCGGTCCCAAGTTGGCACTTGTTCCAGGAACTTTGATGAGAATTTTTGGAAGGTTCATTGCTTCCGCCCAGGGTTTTCTGTCCTACGGTAAAATCAATCTCTCTTTATCCAAAAGCATTCGATTTGCCAGATTCATCCCCCCTAGGCAAACAGCCGGAATCCCCTGACCTGGATAAATTGTATCTCCTGTGAGATATAAATTGGAAATTTTCGAAATGGGAGAAAGATAGCGAAACGGATTGCGAAAAAAACTCGTAGGAATACCGCCTACTCTCCCATTTTTCCGTCCTGTCCATGTGAACCAGGTTGCAGGAGTTGCTGCATGGAAAGAGACAATTTGATCCTTGTCAAACCACTCAAAAGTATTTTTTAGTACTGACAAAATGGAATTGGTGAGTTCTTCTTTTTGGATTAGATATTCATTAGATTTCCTTTCCCATTTTTCGGGCTCTTGTATATGAGTGGAGATAGATAAGATTCTGATTCCATTTTTTGTTCTTATCGAATCCTCTTCGTGAGAAAGGGAAACAAAAATCGATTGTCCCCCTCCGTGAGGAAGGTGGTGATTAACATGGATTTGGTGATGAAGGCATTTCTCATCTTTTATATCTGCCCGAATCGCAATGCCCAAAGTAAATGCACCCCAGATTCCTTTCTCAAATGATAAAGCGGCTTGGTCTAAACTTTTTTCGGTTCCTAAATACAATTGGGCTAAATTCCAAATAGGTAGATCGGAAATCAGATTTTTTGAATGGTAAGTGTCCTTTTTTGTTTTGATACTCCAACAATGTTTCGTTTTGTCTAAATGCTGCCGTTCAATCGAAACAACTTCTGATTTATTTTTATACTCCCCACCTTTTGACCGGATAAAATTCAATAGAGTATTCGGAATCTCAATCATTCCTCCAGGAACATAATAATTTTTCAAATTCGGATATGTGAGACCTGCACTCGCAAAAAGAAATGGTGCATCCTCCACCGAACACTGATTTGTTATCATTAGTTGCTCAGATAAGAATTTTATAAATTTTTGATCGTTTCCCAAGCCCAAAAGAATCAATACCTGTCGAGTTTTCAAAAAAGAGAAAAACAGTGTAGTAAGGTCAGAAAACTTAAATACCTTCACCGTTTGAAAAAAATCGGAAACCGACGTCCAGGGAAAGAATTTGTAACGAGAAGATAGTTCCCAAACTTTTTTAGATAAAAAGAAAGTGAGCTTCCAAAACATCTTCTGTCGTTTCGGATTTCCAAAAACGCGACAACACTCTCGAATCCAATCTCCTATATCCGAATAACGAGATATAACCTCCCCATCCAAATGTACCTTCATGGATAAGGCTAGTTCCATTTTCGGAAATTGAAGTCCAAGACACTTTTCCATTCTTTCAAGAGGTAAACCATCCTCCCATCCGATGAGAGTCGTTGCTCCTGTTTCAAAAAGAAAACCTGATTTGAGAAAACTCGAGCAACAACCTCCAGGACTTGTTCCCTTTTCCAATATGAGTACAGATTGTCCGGATTTTGCTAGCAAGGAGGCTGCCGAAAGACCACCCATTCCTGAACCAATTACGATATTGTCCCAAATCTTTTGCATTCCCTCTGTAGACTGGCACGACTTATGCAATTAGTTATATATCAGTAATAAAAATAAAACACTGCTGAAAATAGATACAAATTGTTAGTTAGGAAAGCAAATCATGGTTTCAGAATCTCTTAAAAAAGTGGATTCCTCTGTCCTCCTCTGGAAATCGTTAGTCCGACAACCAGAATTTCAGGCCGGAGCACTTCGGTTGAATCAAGACATCACGATCAGAACCTTTAAAAACCAAAAAGGTCGATATTTAGAGTCCGAACGATTCGATTTTATCATAGCTATGAAAGAATTGTTAAAACCCATTGCCACTCTGGACAATGAAAAGGTAGAATATTTGATATTCCGAATATACGAATGTTACCAAAAAGAAATGGCTTATGCCGCCGGACTCGACTCAAGGTTTTCTATTGATATCGTTTTCCAATTCATTGAGTTTTTATGTGCTGATGGGAAAAATGATGATATAGAAAAAATCTTACAGAAAGAGACAAGCTTAAACAAAAAGGAAGTGGAATCGATTATTGCACACATAAAAGCATTTAATAAATTGGGTGCTTATTTTAACCGATCAAACAGCCTAAAAAAAACGATCGAAAATGGTGAACAGATACTTTCTGCCATCGCAAGTTCGTTCCCTGACATTACTTGGTTAGCACTTGAATCTATGTTTTATTTATTGATCGCACAATATGCCTTAGCTACTAAATATTCCTGCGAATCTTTGTTACGCGGCTGGATGAATGATTATGGTTTTGATGAAAATCAATATGTTGTTGTAGCTAACTTTTTTCCTCCTGGTACTTCATTACTCGACTTCAGAGGAAACTATACGAATGCTATCAGAAGTTTACATGGAATGAGTGCAGGAATGAGACCCGAGTATGATTTACTACTCCTACGATCCATCGGAAATTATTTTAGTTCCTGGATCGTAAGAGTCGCTCATCAAATGGAAGCAGATCTTCAGATGGCTTAAATCATTCGGACCAAATTTTTTTCAAATCAGAGGCAATGTTCTTTTGCATTGCTTCATTGGTTCCCCCACCGATGGACAATAAGATAGAATCTCTATGTAATCTTTCGATGGGATACTCACGGCAATACCCGTAACCTCCCAAGACTTGGATCGCATTTCTGGACACTCTTTCTGCCATCTGAGTGGCAACTAATTTAGCAGAAGCTGCACCTAAAGAATTTCTCGATTCTGGAGACAATCCAGAGGCAACTTGGTACACGAGAGCTCTTGCTGCAGAATAGTCTGCATAAGACTCTGCTATCATTCTTTGTATCTGACCGAATTCTACTAATTTTTTACCGAATGCTTCCCGATGCCGGATGGTATAGTCACACATAACATCAATACAACGACGAGCAATACCAATCGATTGGGCCGCAAGAGTCACACGTTCTATTTCCAAATTACGCATCATATGTGTTATCGCACCATTTTCGGAACCAAGTAAATTCTCTTCTGGCACTTCCATATCTTCAAAAACTAACTGCGTGGTGGGCGAAGATCTCATGCCCATTTTTTCCTCTTTTTTACCTACCGAAAAACCTTTGTAACCGGATTCGATGACGAACGATGTCATTTTTTTCGCGTTTTTTTCGAGTTTTGTATACAGAACGAATACTTGACCAACCGATCCATTCGTTAT
>Ga0075156_10000282_pt1 | contig 25889 bp, 17 predicted proteins | sample JI81AbrownDNA_FD_70966 | JGI IMG/M metagenome (GOLD analysis project Ga0075156, IMG submission 70966) | Wastewater effluent complex algal communities from Wisconsin, to seasonally profile nutrient transformation and Carbon sequestration -... | ecosystem: Engineered > WWTP > Effluent > Algae...
TGATTATTGGATTTCCGTAGCTCAAATGGGTTTTGACGGTTTTGCACTCGGTGCATCGAAAATGCGTGTTGGTCAAGTGATTACCAATTATAGCGATTTACCTCCCGGTACCTTCGGTATCAGCGGTACACACTTGAACTTAGATAAACGCTTCCGTAGAGATAACGGTTTCGGACAATTGATTAACAACAACGTTTTCGCATACGAAAACACACGTTTCTCCGGTACATGGCAGCAATTTATGCCATCAATTGGTAATCCTGCATTCAGCCACTTAGGCCACAGAACAGGTGCTCCTATTGCCGGATATCAAACACGTTCAGGTGGTACATGGTTACCATTAGTACGTCCGTATCTCGGAGATAAGACATATTCCGAAACTCCACTCTGGGATGAAAATTGCGTTGTTCCTGTTGAATTAACATATTTCGATGGACACAAACGCCAGAACAGTGTTGAACTCGTATGGCAAACTGCTTCCGAAGAAAATAATGGTGGATTCCGCGTAGAACGCAGAGTCGTAGAAGGCAATCAAACATGGGTGTCCGTCGGCTATATCCAAGGACATGGTACTACATCATCCATCAATGACTATAGCTTCGTCGATGACGCTGTGACTCTCGGCAAAACCTATCAATATCGCTTGATGCAAATCGACGCTAATGGTAGCGAATCCTGTAAACAAATCGCAGATATCCTCGAATTTACATTCGATGGAGTAGCTCCGGTCGTGCTTGCACAAAACAATCCTAATCCATTCACAGCCACAACAACAATTGAATTCCAATTGCAAGATAAAGCGTTCGTGAAATTAGACGTTGTCGATGTATTCGGTAACACAGTAGCTAATCTTGTCAATGCAGAGCAATCTGCGGGGCCAAACGTTGCTACTTGGAATGGTACCGATGCTCAAGGAAATGCAGTATCAGCCGGTACATATATTTATCGTTTAACTGTTGGAAATCAAACGTTAGTCGGTAAAATGACATTAGCGAAATAAGTAGCTTGCGTACGTATTCCGTACGTTGAAATAGAAAAGCCCCCGGTTATTTATTAACAGGGGGCTTTTATTTTTATACTCACATGTCTCACATAACTAATCTACTATGTCAATATCTGTTTTTACAAGAATCATTCAGCGTGAAATCCCAGCAACGATTGTCTTCGAAGATGATCGTGTCATCGCTATTGAAGATATATATCCGCAAGCGCCTATTCATATCGTAATTATACCTAAAAAAGAAATCCCAACCCTGAATCAGGCAACAACAGAAGATACAGAATTGCTAGGATACTGTATGATTGTTGCACAGAAAATTGCCCAGTTGAAGAATATTCATGAATCGGGCTATCGCGTGGTAGTAAACTGTAATTCTGATGGCGGACAAACCGTATTTCATATTCATTTCCATCTACTCGGTGGGCGGGAGCTTACCCATAAATTTGCATAATTATGGAAGAAAAAGATATGGTTCTGAGATTTGGGAAAGAGGTGCTGCTTGCTGAAAGTAAAGCACTTGCTGCAGTATCGCAAGCATTGGATGATAATTTCACATGTGCCGTGGAGTATGCGCTATCTGCACGAAAGGTGGTGGTGGCAGGAATAGGAAAGTCAGGAATAATCGCCCGTAAAATTTCCGCGACCTTCTCAAGCGTCGGCACGCCGTCTGTCTTTCTCCATCCGGTCGAGGCACTGCATGGCGATATAGGAATTCTTGAGCCGAATGATGTCTGTATCCTCCTTTCAAAAAGCGGGAATACAGCAGAATTACTTCAGTTAATACCATATATCAAGCAAAAGAATGTAAAAATAATCTCAATTGTCGGCACGATGAACTCAGCTATAGCACGACTATCCGATGTAGCACTGTCTGCAACTGTCGAGAAAGAAGCATGTCCGTTGAATCTTGCGCCAACAGCAAGTACTTCTGCTATGATGGGGGTAGGAGATGCCTTGGCTCTCGCTGTGATGAAACTCAAAAATTTCACCGCTGCAGATTTCGCCGGTAATCATCCCTCCGGTCAGCTTGGACGTAATCTCAATTATAAAGTAGGGGAAGTAATGCATAAAGGAAATGAAATACCGGCAGTTAGCGAGCATGCTACCTTCAGAGAAGCACTCATCGAAAGCTCAGCCAAGGCGCTGGGCTGCGTATGCGTTCTTGAAGAAAATCACCTCCTCGGAATAATCACCGATGGCGATATCCGAAGAATATTACAGCAGTACGAAGATATACGGGCTCTGTCTGTCACGCAAGTCATGACAGCTCATCCTTTGACTATTCATGAAAACGCGCTCCTTGGAGAGGCGGTGGCACTTATGGAACACCGTGAGCGCCAAATTAGCGTACTTCCGGTAGTCAATGATTCGCAGGAGTGTGTGGGCGTACTACGGATACATGATATCCTACGCAGTGAAGTGTAGATGAATGCAGAGCAGGTACTCAATAAAATAAGTGCCCGCTGGCGTCAATGCCGAGGCGGCTGCGGTGGCTTGTAGCCGGGAGATTTTAGCGGAGCAGGTGTAATTATCGGAATCGTCTGCTTCTTCTTTGGAGGCGTCGCCTGCTTTGGTTTTGGCTTGGTATTCTTGAGAATAAGCTTGTTCCGCGATGGCGGCGGTGCAATCTTTAAAGGGTTGCCTTGCTTGCTCGGCTGCGGCGATGGAGTTACCGTTGCCGGTTTGTTGGAAGACTTTGCCGGCGGCTGAGTCTGTTTGTCCGATGTCTGTACTGTCGGCTTCGTAATCGGTGTTGATTCTTTTGGCTGCGGAAGCGTTTGTTTTGGCTGGGCAACCGTTTGCTTTGGCTGCGGAAGCGTTTGTTTTGGCTGCGGTAGCATTTGTTTTGGCTGCGGAAGCGTTTGTTTCGGCTGCGTGATTGGTTTTGGTTGGGTAATTGTCTGCTTCGGCTGCTGTTGGGCGGGCTTTACAGCAGCGGGCTTAACAGGAGGATTCTTAGCATTCGCAGCTTTGAGCGCTGCCGCTTTCTTCTCTGCGGCAATAGCAGCAAGCCGAGCTAAACTATCCTGATTTTTATAGGGCGAAGCGGATGTATTTACTTCATTTTTAGTGATTTTCACATACCGGAGCGCAGTACCTTTCTTGCCTAATGAGGGCAGAGCCACATTATCCCGCTTTAAATCAATTGCTCCGGCATTACCAAGGGATAGTATGAACTGTGTCTTTGCGGACCATCTCTTCGAAGTACCTGGTGTCATGAGCAGTTGATCACTTCTTGTGCCGTCAGCATTAATGGTCAGCCACACACTATCAGTGGCTGATGCCTCCAAAATTATACTATCCTTGGGAAGCGATTCATCAAAAAGGGAATTCAATAATCCACCCTCACCACTTTCAGGGCGAATCTCAGCCGTCGGAACAGCTTCACCGGGACTTTTGGGCTTCGGTGTCTCACGAATAAAGAAATAATAGACAAGCGCCGAACACCCAAGTACGAACGCCGAATAGACAATTGCCGAAATAATCCGAGGAGTTGGCTGTACGGGCTTGATCTTCGTCGGTGGCTTGGTCTGGGAATTCAAGCTGCTCGGCTGTATGGACGGAGATGAACTTTCGCGTCCGGACTGCAGAACATTCGACAACGAAAAACTAGCCGGCTCCTGCACAGGATTATCCAAACCGGATGCAATCCATAACTCGTCTAATTCCTCATCGGAAATTTCTAATAAAGCACCGTAATTTCTAACAAATGAGGTGATATATACGCGGGGGAGAACGTCGAAATTACCCTCTTCCAAGGCGTTAATGACATTCGGTCGGATTTTTGTGCGGGCGGAAATCTCCTTCACAGAGAGCGTTAATTCTTCTCGTCGACTCCGTAATCTTTCGCTCAGTGGGTTCATAGCTCTCTGTTCGTTTATAATGAATTTTCATGCAAAATTACGGATTTATACGCATTTAACAGAATGGAAATCCGCTTCTTTCGTATTTTCGCAGTCTTCAATTGACCTTTTGATACATTTTACTATAATTTACCTATGGAATCAACCCAAATTCTCGAGCAAACCGTTCGCCTGATGCATACCATCAGCGACATCAATGCCGCTGCCGCTATCCTAAATTGGGATCAGGAAACGTATATGCCAAGCGGGGCATCCGAGACAAGAGCAGAACAAATCTCAACCCTCGAAACCCTTTCGCATCAATTCCTTACCGGTGCCGAAGGTCAGACAATAGCAGGCAAAATCGTCGGTATGAACGGCGCCGCTGCCAAGCATCCGCTCCTAACGCTCTTTATGCATGATTTCGAACGCGCCTCCAAGCTGCCCGAAGACCTCGTTCGCCGCACCTCCCGCGCTCAGGCGCTCGCCCAAGACACCTGGAAACATGCCCGCGCCGAGAAAAATTATGCGAAATTTCTACCGGCACTAGCAGAACTCATCGAACTCAAAATCGAGGCAGCCGAACGCTATGGATATGCTGAAAATCGCTATGATGCACTGCTTAACCTCTTCGAACCCGGTATGACCGTCGCACAGCTTAATCCTGTTTTTGCGAATTTACGCACCGCGACCGCCAATATCCTGTCGGCAATTGCTCCGAATCGTGATAGAGTCTCGGATGCGCCTATGCTGCAGCCGTATCCAAAGCAACAACAAATGGAATTCTCGCGCTATATTTCCGGGCAAATGGGTTTTAATTTTGATAATGGACGCATCGACCTCTCTACCCATCCGTTCTGTACATCCTTCTCACAATATGACGTGCGGCTGACGACCCGAATTCATGAAAATGACCTGCATTCCTGCCTCTACGGCGTGATCCACGAAACCGGACACGGACTCTATGAGCAGGGCTTTGCGACCGACCTTGCCCGTACCTTCGGAGCTGATGGCGCATCAATCGGTATGCACGAGTCACAGTCGCTGCTTTGGGAAACAATTATAACCCGCACCGAAGAATTTTGGTCGTTTGCTCTGCCAAAGATGCGCGAGATATTCGGCGAAATGGTCGCAGGATTTACTCCCCGCGATTTCTACCAAGCGGTTAATACGATTCAGCCGTCGCTCATCCGCACCGAAGCCGATGAGGTGACGTACAATATGCACATCATTCTCCGGTATGAACTCGAACGTGAGATGATTAACCAAACAATTGATTTGAAAGATGTTCCGGAATTGTGGAACACGAAAATGCAGGAAAATCTCGGTGTGTGCCCCGCCCATGACGGCGAAGGATGTTTGCAGGATATACATTGGTCATTCGGTGGATTTGGGTATTTCCCGGGTTATACACTCGGCAAGCTCTATGCAGCGATGGAATGGAATGTATTGCAGCAGCAAATGCCGGACGTTCGCACGAAAATTGCTAACGGCGACCTCACTCCCATCCGCGAATGGCTCCGTGAGAATATCCACAAGTACGGTCGCACGCAAAAGCCGGCAGAAATTATCCAACGAGTTGCAGGAAAACCACTTACCGAGACCGATTTTGTCGAGTATGCTACGAAGAAGGCAATGGATGTGTATGGGGGGGGATAGTCTGTAAGTCTGTAAGTCTTTAAGTCTTTAAGTCTGTAAGTCTGTAAGTCTGTAAGTCTTTAAGTCTTTAAGTCTTTAAGTCTGTATGTCTGTATGTCTGTATGTCTGTATGTCGTAAGTCAGTAAGTCATCTTCCGAGCCCCTCGCTTCTTCGCGAGCGGCTCGGTTTGTTTGTGGTAGTCATAAGTCTATACGTCGTAAGTCGTAAGTCATCTTCCGAGCCCCTTGCTTTTTTGCGAGCGGCTCGGTTTGTTTATAGGGCTGTTCTGAATTTTTTGATTGGTAGGAATTTACTGCCTAATTATCATCCTCGTCTCCATTCCCACCCGTAAATAATACACGCCTGCCGGTAAACCCGAAACGGAAATCTGCCGGCGCTCGGTTCCATTCAATACTTCAGACTGTACTATCTCTCCGAGAAGGGAGTAGATGTGGAGTTCGCTAGCGGATGCGGGGATATTGCTAATCGTGAGATAATCACCGCTAATCGGCATAGGAGAGATACGGAGGGATGAGCTGGGCGATGCGGGCTGCTCTTCGACATCGGTAGCAAAATTACTGAGCGTTGTTCGGAAGACTCCCTCGCCGTCGGTGCCGACATAGAGTGTCGTACCGCTGATTGCCATGCTGAGAATATCGGTTGAGATGATGTTCGAATCCTTGGGAATCCACGTTGTACCATTGTCATCACTGCGATAGACCCCGCCGCCTGCCGTGCCGGCAAAGACAGTTGAATTGGTTGCTATTAAACATGTTACGTTTACGTTTTGAATGTTGGTGTTGATTACTTCCCAATGATCACCATTGTCATTGCTTCGAAAAACGCCTACTTCACATCCTAGATATACAGTAGAACCACCAATCGTAATACACTGAATTGCCGGTATGTAATTTGGAAAGTATTCCAATCCTTCAGAAACACGTGTCCATTTCTCACCACTATTAAGACTCCGATATACTCCTACTCCTCTATATCCCACTCCCGCAAAAAGAGTACTGTCTTTGGCTGTAATTGCACTAATAAATTCATCCCGGTTGAGCGAAATCCATGTTTTGCCGGAATCAATACTATGATACACTCCACCATTATCTGGACCTGTTCCTGAATGTTGCTCACATGCGAAAAGTGTATCTCCCTTTGGAATAATACTCTTCACAGATTGATATTTAAGACCTTTATTCGCAAGCTCCCACTTTTCTCCATTATCTCGGCTGCGAAAGACTCCACCATCGGCGCCTTGCCATGTCGTTCCGGCGTACACTATAGAATTACTGTATGTCATTGAAGTAATTGAAGGGATGAAAGAAGCCGTTAATCCATTATTTAGCACCTTCCAATTTTCACCGTTATTGGTACTCCGAAATATGCCGCTATATGGTGTACCTGCAAACACCGAGGACTCGGCAAGTGCAAGTGCTGTCACCGATTGCGCACATAAACCTGTCGTAATCTCTGTCCACGTAGCACCCAAATCGTCGGTTCGAAGTATGCCGCTATTCGATCCTGCAAAAAGAGTCGTACCTATGACTTGGAGCGAATGTATGTCTCCATTATGAGTGCCAATATTTACTTCTGTCCACGTGGCTCCGTCATCTGTGCTTTTGAGAATGCCCCAATAATCCAATCCTGCAAAGAGCGTGGTGCCGATGCTCGCTAATGTTTGCGCTTCTCGTATCCCCTTTATTTCTAACCATGTATCTCCATTGTCTTTGCTACGATAGCTTGGATTGCCGATAATGAAAAGCTGAGTATTATTGGTAGATACCAGTATTGAATATCCCCAATGCACCTTTGCCCAATGATCGCCATTATCTACACTTCGGAAAACGCCATCAATGTTATACAATGAAGCAAACAGTGTGGAGCCATTCACTACCATTGAAGTAGTCTGTAGGGAAGGTAAGCCGGTATTAACCGAAGTCCAACTATCTCCATTATCAGTACTTCTGTAAATTCCGCCGCCATACGTTCCGCAAAACACTGTCGTACTATTTGCAGCAAGAGCCATCACTCTTTTATTCGTAAGCCCGGTATTGACCGCCGTCCAATGTTCGCCCTCGTTACTGCTGCGTACTATGCCGCCATTGTCTGTTCCTGCAAAGAGCATCGTGCTGCTAGAAATTATCGAGGTTACGCGATTGCCCGGTAGTCCTGTCGTGCACTTTTTCCAATGGTCACCATTATCAGAACTGCGAAAAACACCGCTCTTTGTGCCTGCAAAGAGCATCGTACCCTTCGCTGCAAGTGTGGAGATATATCCGCCATACGGTCCATCACACTGCACCCACTGCGCTCTTGCCACCTGCGAAACAAGGGCAAAGAGTATGATAAGTAGAATTTTCTTCATAATACATCTCCGGAAAAGCATGAAAATTAAAAGGATATGTGAATTGATGATTGTTGTGAACTGATGATTGTTGTGAATTGATAATTGTTGTAGAATTTACTGCCTAATTATCATCCTCGTTTCCATTCCCACCCGCAAATAATACACGCCTGCCGGTAAACCCGAAACATTCATCTGCCTGCGCTCGGCTCCATTCAGTGATTCAGATTGTACTATCTCACCGAGGAGGGAGTAGATGTGGAATTCGCTGGCGGATGTGGGGATATTGCTGATCGAGAGATAATCGCCGCTAATCGGCATTGGAGAGACGTGGAGGGATGAGCTTGGTGAGGCGGGCAGCTCTTCGACATCAGTCGCAAAGTCTGAAATTTGACCTCGGAAAAGGCCTTCGGAGGATGAGCATACATACAGCGAAGTTTCGCTGACAGCCATGCTGACTATCGGCGTTGTGATAAGTGTCGTGTTTTTTGCACTCCACGTATTGCCATTATCATTGCTTCGATATACTCCGCCACTCGCACTGCCTGCAAATAGTATTTCTCCGCTTGTGATTAGAGAGACAATTTTCTTATCCTGAAGTCCATTGCTCACCGCAGTCCAACTGTCACCATTATCAGTGCTTCGGTAAATACCAAACTCTTTAAGTGTAATAAACAATCCATTGGCGGTAGCTACCAGGGTTTGTATTTCCTTATTAGGCAAGTTGTTGTTGACTTTTATCCAGGTGGTGCCATAATCGCAACTCCGAAGGAGACCGCCCGATGTGAGCGCATAAAGACAAGTATCCTGTACGGCGAGAAAGTAGGTGCTGTTGTTTGTATTGTTACTATGTTCCCACGGACTACCGAACCCTTGGCTTCGGTAAACACCGTTCGATGTCCCTGCAAAGAGCATTGTACCACATGGAACGGTAGAATACACCGACACTCCATTTAAATTTTCGTCGACCACTTCCCAGGTGTTGCCGGTATCAGTACTGGCATACAAGTCGCTTCCTGACCATACAAAGAGTGTATCCTTCATGGCTATAAAGGTCGTCGTACCGGAAGGATAGAGCATGCCGTTAATTGCAGGAATCCATGAATCACCTTTATCGTCTGACCGCTCAATTCCTTCGACTTGAGAAATACCGAACAGAGATGTGGCATAGACTCCTAATTTCGTGATACGATTGGCAGCTATACCTGTATTTACTTCCTTCCAAGTATCCCCATTATTCATACTGCGATACATACCTGCTTCCAGATGACCTGCGAAAAGTGATACACCGTCATACGCAAGTGCCATGACGAGATTGTAATTAGCTGAGGTGGGTTTTGTGTGATGAAGACCGGTAGTAGTTTTGCTCCAATGATCGCCGTTGTCGAGACTTCGGATAATGCCATTGCTGCCGGTGCCTGCGAATACGGTAGTGCCATCGATAGCAAGAGAATAAATGTTAGGATTCGTAAACATATTCTCCAGCTCCGGTAATGTAGCCCAGGTAGTACCATTATCGATGCTTTTGAATAATCCCTTATCCGTTGCGGCAAATACCAGATTATTTTCAACAACGAGACACGTGATACGTGTGGCTGATAATCCGCTCCCGGACTTTATCCAAGTTGTACCGCCGTCAGTGCTACGAACCAACATACTCCCGTCGTTGGATGTTGCGAAAATTGTCGAGCCATGAGCGCTGAGTAGGTGGTAATTTTCATTGTTGATTTTATTCCAGGTATCGCCGTTATCAATGCTGCGAAAGAGTCCGCCGGACATACCGACAAACAACGTGTCACTTGCGACAAGCATGGAAGTCGTGGTACCTGTAAGAGGAAGTTCTTTGGATATTTCTTGCCAATTAGCACCATTGTCGGTACTCCTATATAAAGCATAGTATGTATCAATAAATATCGAATTCTTACTAGTAACTATTGATGTAACAGCCCGCGTGCCATCTTGATACGATATTCCGTTATTGACGGCAACCCATGTGTCACCGTTGTCGGTACTACGATAGATACCGCCGGACTGCAATCCGGCAAAGATAGACTGGCCACTGAGTGCCACACACCGAATACTGCCTCCGTAAGGACCTTTACACTGCGCCCACTGCGCCACCACCACCTGCGAAGCAAGTATAAAAAGGATAAAAGTTAGAATTTTCTTCATAATATATCTCCGGAAAAGTATGAAAAATAAAATAGATAGGAAAATCAATGATTGTTGTAGAATTTACTGCTTAATAATCATCCTCGTCTCCATTCCCACCCTTAAATAATACACGCCTGCCGGTAAACCCGAAACGGTAATCTGCCGGCGTTCGGCTCCATTCAATGATTCAGAATGTACTATCTCACCGAGAAGGGTGTAGATGCGGAGTTCGCTGGCGGATGCGGGTATATTGCTGATCGTGAGATAATCACCGCTAATCGGCATAGGAGAGACGCGGAGGGATGAGCTTGGCGATGCGGGCTGCTCTTCGACATCGGTCGGCGCGAAATCGGTAACCTGCGCGCGGAAGATGCCTTCGCCTTGTGTTGCAGCGTAGATAGTCGTGCCTCGCACAGCTAGCGCATTGACAGGGGTAACAATCAGGGTGGTGTTTTTGGGTATCCATGAGTCGCCATTGTCGGTGCTGCGGAAGATGCCACCTCTGCTAGTACCGGCAAAGACTGCCGAACCGCTCACGGTCAAGCAGAGAACAATCGTATCACCGCGAAGGTCAGTATCTATTCGTTCCCAATTCTCACCATTGTTGGTGCTGCGGTAAATTCCATTATTTGTTCCTGCAAAGAGCGTATTGCCGTTTACTACAAGACTATTGATCCCTGCCCCGGAGTTTTGGCCGGGGATTTGAAGACCATTGTCCTTGTTGCTCCATGCTGCGCCATCATTATCAGTCCAATGTATTCTGCTACCGACTTTCAAGCCGGCAAATAGTGAGTTTTCTTTTACTGCAAGTGCTCCGATCGTTCCGTAGATTTCAATAGATGGTAGTGCGTATAAACCTTTCGAAATTGGATACCATGATCGCCCTGTGTCTGCACTCCGATAGAGTGCATATTGAGCTGGGCCACGAAGACCTGATAATTGCATCCCGGCATAGATGAGAGTGTCTCTCCCTGCCATGCACGTGACGTATCCGGGGGAATATAATCCCCTGTGAGCCACCTTCCAAGTATCACCATTATCACTGCTTTTATATAAGCTGCCATACATCTGGGTACCAACATACAGATTCGAGTCGATGGCGGCAATAGTATAGAACATCTGATACGAGGAGAAATACGGGTTCCAGTCTATAAGTGAACCTGATGTAACCTGTTGCCATGTATTACCCTTATCGCTGCTGCGGTATAACCCGTCCGATGCTGTACCGGCAAGAAGGATCGAGTCGGATACTGCGAGACTGGCTATCTGACCATTAGTAACCCCTTGGAATACTTCCGTCCAATTGTCTCCATTGTCTGTACTTCGTAGTATTCCTTCTTTATACTGCGCATAGAGAGCCGAACCAAGCTCGACTATGCTGAGGAAAGTTTGCATTGGCTGTATAGTAGTAACTTCTTTCCATAGAAGTCCATTATCACTGCTTCGGTATATTTTTTTGTCCACTGTTTGCAAGAAAATACATTTGCTGCTCACAAAAATATCTTGGCATATCAGTGTTGTAGTATCGGACTGAACAAGTGACCAATGTCCGCCTAAATCTGACGATCGGTAGATGGTATTGGAACTTGTGCGAGCAAAAAGGGTGGAGCCACTCACGAGAAGAGTAGTGAAGTTTTTTTGAAGCAATCCGATGCTAACCTCCATCCAATTCAACCCATTATCGTTACTTCTGAATAGGTCTCCTTGGTTGGTCCTAGCAAAAATTATTGAGTCGATAGGTGCAATTGAAGTGATTTTCCGAATTGAGGTATCTATTCGTATCACAGACCACGATGCACCGTTGTCTGTGCTACGATAAGCAGTGTCAGTTGGAGAGGTTAGAAAAAGTGTTGAACCGATTGCTTGTAAAGAAGCGCTCACATATCCCAATCTAAATTTGGAGGGAATCCACGTTGCCCCGTAGTCTATGCTACGAAATAGGGTGTCGTACGTATAGGAAAACAGCACTTTATTGGCTGCCAGTATAAAACTTGAAAATTTTCTGCTGCCGGCAGATTCCCAAGTAGTTCCATTGTCAGGACTTCGGAATACATCTCTAATATAGCCTTCACCATACGTAGAAGAAGGATGTGAACTCCCTACAGCATAGACATACTTGTCTCCTGAGAAGAATTTTTCTATCCTCTGATGAAAGAGCCCTGTATTTGCCGGTTTCCAAGTCGTCCCATCATCCGTGCTGCGGAGCACCCTGGTTTCCGAGCTTGCATAGACACCCGCAGAATTGGCGGCTAATGACGTAACTATTTGATATGCCATGCCGGAAGAGATATCGTTCCAATGGTCGCCTGCGTCAGTACTGCGATAAAGATGTCCATTTTCAGGTCCGACAAAGACCGACGTGCCAATGGCAGTCAGCGAACGAACCTTTAGATTAAACGTTGAATTTGTTGAATTCACCGCCGTCCAGTGGTCACCGTTATCACTACTCCGATACAATGCTCCTTTGAAACTGGCGGCAAATAAATAAGTACCGCTTGCAACGATGGTGGTGATATTCGTATCAGTCATGCCGGTCGTCGTCGTTTGCCAGCTTTTCCCATTATCCGTACTTCGCAGGATGCCTGTCGTGTGAGCGGCAAAAACAGTCGTTCCGCTAACGATTATACTATTAATATCTACTAAGCCATCCTTGACACGCTGCCAAGTAATTCCATTATCAGTACTTTTGAAGATACCATGTCCGGAAAGACCATAATAATTATTCCCGGCAAAGATTACGGAGTCGGCAAGAGCATATACATAGAAAAAGGAGTCATATCCTACCACGATCTTCGTCCAAGTACTTCCATTATCTGCGCTTCGGAAAATTCCGTTAGGAGTACTTACATAGTAGAATGACCCGTTAATTGCTATAGGGCCGATGGTCTTGGTTGCTAATGAATCCGGCCAAATATTTGTCCAATGTTCTCCTTTATCCGTACTACGCAGTAACCGATGAATCCCATTTTTGGAGTCCATTGCAAGAATAGTCGATCCGGATGCTGTCAGATAGCTCACCGGAAGCCAGTTATGCCCCGGCCAGTGCTCGCCGCCATCGTCACTGCGAAAAAGACCCGCATCATACGTGCTCGCAAAGAGGGAAGTACCGTCGGTATGCAAGGTGTAAAATTTCCTCTCATATTGTCCAATAGAACACTGCGCCCATTGCGCCACAGCCACCTGCGAAGCAATTACGAAGAAAAGTAAATAAAGAAATTTTTTCATAATACATCTCTGGAAAAGTATGAAAAATAAGATAGATAAGAAAATTAATGATTATTGTGAATTTACTGCTTAATTACCATCCTCGTTTCCATCCCCACCCTCAAATAATACACACCAGCCGGTAAATCCGAAACAGTAATCTGCCTGCGCTCGGTTCCATTCAATACTTCAGACTGTACTACCTCTCCGAGAAGGGAGTAGATGTGGAGTTCGTTGGCGGATGCGGGGATATTGCTGATGGTGAGATAATCGCCATTGATAGGTTGAGGAGAGATGCGGAGGGATGAGCTTGGTGAGGCGGGCTGCTCTTCGACATCGGTAACTCCGAAATCGGAAAGTTTTGCGCGGAAGACTCCCTGACTGGTAGTGCCTGCGAAAATCAAATCGCCGAATATGGTTAAACTATATACTCCTGAATGAATTGAGTCTGTATTTATTGCAGTCCATGTATCTCCGTTATCGACACTTTTAAAAATTTCACCACCGGAAGCGCCGGCGAAAACTGTTTTGCCGCTTATAGCAAAAGAATGGATAGTTCTATTGGTAATGCCGGTATTAACCTCTTCCCATTCTTCACCATCATTGGTACTTCTATAGACACCAAATCCTTCGCTTCCTGCAAATAACGTAGTTGCGTTTGAAGTGAGGCATAGAATGTTGGCGATATACAATAGACCATTTGAATTATTTATTGGTGTCCAATTATTCCCATTATCGCGACTGCGAAATAATCCACCTTCGTATTCTGTTCCTGCATATACAGTTGTGTCTCTTGCAGTAAGAGCATAGACAGCTCCCGACAAAACGTGGTCCTTCAATTCAAGCGCAGTCCAATTCTCACCATTATCCAAGCTTCGGTACAGCCAACGATAGGAGGCGGCAAATAATGACGTACCGCTTACACAAAGAGCCAAAGCACCGGCTCCTAACCCTTTAGATGCTAATACCCAGTTCTCACCGCTATCAGTACTGCGAAACACTCTACTACTTGTTGATGTAAATCTACCCCCTGTTGATGCAAAAAGAGTAGTGCCACTCGTTACAATTGAACTTATCTGTGGAATCGATAGACCGGTATTAACTCCTTTCCAGTTCTCGCCATTATCACTGCTTTTAAAAACACCTCCTCCGCGCGTACCGGCAAATAAAGTAGAACCTATCGTGGCAAACGTGTAAACACCACTGTTCGTTAAACCTTGATTAACCTCTGTCCAGCTTGTACCTCCATTGTCACTTTGAAAGATTCCGCCTCCTGCCGTTCCTGCCAGGAGTGATTGACCAACTACGGTCAGCGATAATACATTCAGATTTGGCAAGCCGGTATTGACTGCCCTCCAATTATTACCATTATCATTGCTGCAAAATACGCCGCCACTTCCTCCTGCGTATATAGTCGTACCGAGGGCGGTGAGAGCATTAATATTTCCGTCTGTCAATCCGGTTAGTACTGTAGTCCATGTTTCACCATCTGTGCTGCGATATACTTGACCTCCAGTTGTTCCTGCAAACAATACGGTATCATTTACGGCAAAAGACAGAATATTCATGTAAATCAAACCATTCTTAACTGACTTCCAATTCAAACCATTATCTGTACTTTTAAATACTCCTTTATCTCTTGTGCCGACATATACAGTAGAGCCAACGGTGGCAAGAGCTTGGATATGATAATCTGTCACGCCCGTCAATCCGGTGTCAACCCGTGTCCAGCTTAGATCTTGATTGTATTTGCGATAAATCCCATTGCCATCACTTCCTGCAAAAACAGCTTGTTGATTATATGCAAGAGAATGTATTGAAGTACTTGTTAAACCTATGTTTACAGGATTCCAATTACGACCTTCGTCCATGCTGCTATAAATTCCTTCACCTTCTACTGCAGCATACAGTTCGGAAGAATTCTTAGCAAGCATGGATCGAACGCCTCGTCCCTTCAAACCATTATTAACCGGAACCCAATCCTTCCGGTTGGTACTCTTATAAACACCATTAGAAGTACCGGCATACATGATGGAATTGTCTGCTACTACAAGCGTAGAGACATACCCTCCGTAAGGACCTTTACACTGCACCCACTGCGCCCCGGCCACCTGCGAGGCAAGTATAAAAAGGATGAAAAGTAGAATTTTCTTCATAATATATCTCCGGAAAAGTATGAAAAATTATATAGATATGTGAAATTAAAAGTTGCTGATAATGTTGCTTGTACAAGTAAAAATAATTACGGATCGACACGCTCCAACCGTACCAAATCAAAGCGAACTTTTCCAAGTACTATCTGTGTCGAACCAGCGGAAAGATGTACCTTGATACTGTCCTCAGCTACAATGTTGAGTGTATCGATTAATGACACTGCCTTCCAGACGCTCGAAGTATCGGATAGGGATTTGGTTGAAATTCTTTTCCCGTTTCTCCACTGCTCCAGCGAGAGCGAACCATGCCACCTATTGAGCATTTTCATCCACGCCGATACCTTGTAAATATGTGTTCCGGACTGACCTGCAATCGCTGATTCGGTGTATCCACCTTCCGGTAACCACTGCGGTTCGAGCTCTACGCACCAGACTCCACCGCCGGGAGGCGCATCCTTTACGAGCGGGTTAAGACGATTGCCAACGCTGTCTCTCAAGTATGCCGTGCCCCACCAATGCGAATAGTCCGGTTGGTTGCTTGGGGTCTCGAAGCTTGTATTGGATAATAAATTCAGAGAGTTATCCTGTGGGTTCGTCGAGGAGTCGCCGCCGCAGGAGAATATAAAGAGGGGCAGAATGAGGAGAAGTGATAGCAGTGCACGCATAGTAATAGCTCCCATGAAAGTGTAGTATGAAGATGAAAATTGCGAACGAAGGAGTAGGTAATTTTCAATAAAATAAGATAATTAATGAGTGTTTATGTGCAAAAAAAAATGCTTGGCAAAATTACGATTTAAATGGATGAAAAACCAAACATTTTTCCGCGAAATTTCCCTAAAAAATGCTTGGACGGCAACGGGTGACCGCAGACGGCGGATTGGAATGAGCAGAAGGGGAACAAAAATCATGCTCCATCCCTCTCAATTCTTAAAATAGCCGTAAATTTGCAGCATAATAAAGAGGTGGTTTTTGACAGTATTACAACTATACTTATGGATAAATTTGTCATTGAAGGTGGACGTCGGCTCACTGGCCGCGTGAAAATATCGGGCGCTAAAAATGCAACTCTCGCGCTTATGCCCTTGGTTTTAATGGCGCCGGGCGTGTTTCGCCTGCATAATACTCCCAATATCCGTGACGTGTGGACGATGTCGCGCCTGCTCGGGGAAATGGGCGTGCATTGCGAACTCAACGGCGATGAATTGTTTCTCGATTCGTCGAATATTACGAGCCATGAAGCGCCGTACGAACAGGTCAAAAAGATGCGCGCGTCGATTAATGTTTTGGGTCCGCTTGTCGCACGCTACGGCGAAGCGAAGGTGTCACTGCCCGGCGGATGCGCGTTTGGTCCGCGTCCTGTGGACTTGCATTTAAAGGGCTTAGAGAAGCTCGGTGCGGAAATTACGATTGAAAACGGCTATATTCTTGCCAAAACGAGCGGCTTGCGCGGCGCGAAAATTCACTTCGATATTTCAAGCGTCGGCGCCACGGAAAATGTTCTCTCGGCGGCTGTGCTCGCAAGCGGCACGACGCTGCTCACGAATGCAGCGCTCGAACCGGAAGTCACCGCACAGGCACGCATGCTCGTAAAAATGGGTGCAAAAATTAATGGAATTGGTACCAATACCCTTGAAATCGAAGGTGTTAAAGAATTACATGCGGTAGAGGAAGAAAACATCCCCGACCGCATCGAAGCGGCTACCTTTTTGATCGCTGCTGCCATGACGCGCGGCAAAGTGCTCCTCGAAAATGTGAATGCGTATCACCTCACGGCGGTTATTTCCAAGCTTGAGGAAGCGGGCTGCACGATTGATGTGACCGGCGACACGATTACCATCGAAATGGACTCTGCGCCGAAGCCAACCGATATCACGACTGCTACCTATCCGGGATTCCCAACCGACTCGCAGGCGCAATGGCTGGCGTTTATGATGATGGCGACGGGAACGAGTAAAATTACGGATACAATCTATCATACAAGATTCCACCATGTACCTGAACTCCAACGACTTGGCGCAAAAATCGAGATGGCGGAAAACACTGCTCTCGTTACCGGCGGCGCTCCGCTGACCGGCGCGACCGTTATGTCGGCCGATTTGCGGGCAAGCGCGAGTTTAATCCTCGCGGCACTTGTCGCTGAGGGACGTTCGGAGATTCTGCGCGTGTATCACTTGGATAGAGGTTATGAAGCAATTGAGAAGAAATTGAACAGTTTAGGAGCATCGATACAGAGAATTAAGACGGAAGAATTTTAATCACAATTACCTTGTACCATTATTTATAACAAAGGAGCGGTGAGCAATGTCGGATCTTGAAATTTTCACACAAGATTTCTCGGAAAATGGCTTTGAAAACAAAAGCAGAGCCAATGGATTTACTTTTTGGTATGCCTCAGAATTGATGGCGCTTTTAGGATATGAAACCTGGACATCATTCCAAAAGGCAATCAATAAAGCGTTAACTACCTGCAATACATTAAATATAGATATTCCTGATAATTTCATATTTGAGCAACGGGAGGTAGGTGGCAAGAATATTCGGGATGTCAAGCTCTCGAGATTCGCATGCTATCTCGTGGTGATGAATGCTGATAATAAAAAGCCGACCGTTGCCAAAGCGCAGGTGTATTTTGCCAATCTTGCCGGAGCTGTGCAAAGCTATTTAGAGGAAGCAGATAAGGTAGAGCGGCTTGGAATTCGGGAAGAAATTTCTGATCGCGAAAATAGCTTGAGTGGTACGGCGAGGAGAGCCGGAGTGCAACAGTATTCGTACTTCCAAAATGCCGGTTATCGTGGCATGTACAACAAAAATATCAATCAGTTACGTGAGCTCCGAGGTATCGAAGGTGGTCGCTCGCCGCTCGATTATATGGGTAAAGTAGAGCTTGCTGCGAATCTTTTTCGCATCACGCAGACCGAAATGAAGATCCAACAAAATGAAATTAAAGGGCAAAGTCGCCTTGAGTCTGCGGCCGAATCCGTTGGCGGTGAAGTACGCTCGGCAATGATTCGTATGAATGGAATTGCGCCGGAAAATCTGCCGGTAGGCGAAGATATTCGTGAGATTAAAAAACAGCTCAAGCAAAAAAGCAAACAGATTAAAGGAATCGATTCGAAAGTAACACCTTCAAAAAAGAAGAAGTAACGATACAACTACAACATGGTCATGAATTCCGCGCCATCGCTCCCGATTGAAGCGTTCCTCGAGCTGAGCAAAACGCAGCCGATTTTTGATGTGCGTACGCCGTCGGAATTCGCGCATGCGCATATTCCTCATGCGCGTAATCTTGCGCTTTTTTCGGATGAGGAACGCGCGATTATCGGCACCGCGTACAAACAGGAAAGCCGCGAAAAAGCGATTATGCATGGCTTTGAATTCTTCGGTCCGAAGATGAAAACTATTGTCGAGCAAGCACTTGCGAATACCACAGGTACAGACGTGCTCGTGCACTGCTGGCGCGGCGGTATGCGGAGTTCGGCCGTGGCTTGGCTGCTCAATTTCTACGGACTCAAGACCCATCTCCTCGAAGGCGGCTATAAAGCATTCCGGCGCTATGCCTTGAATTCGTTTGAAATACCCAAGCCGCTCATTATTCTCGGCGGGAAAACAGGTTCGGGGAAGACGCATATTCTCCATGAAATCCACAAGCTCGACGCGCAAACAATTGATTTGGAAGGAATTGCGAGTCATAAAGGTTCGGCCTTCGGCGCGCTCGGTATGCCCGCACAGCCAAGTCAGGAACAGTTCGAAAATATCCTCGGCGTTGCCTATCGTGAGATTACTCCTGAACTCCCGCTCTGGCTCGAAGACGAAAGCCGGAAAATCGGTATGGCTATGATTCCTGAGCAGTTATTTAAGTCCATGCGTTCAGCCAAGACGATTTTTATTGATATGCCGCTCGGACTTCGCGTGGAAGGACTCGTCAAGGATTACGGCTCAGCAGACCGTGAAGGTCTCCGCGCTTCTATTCTCAAAATCAAAGACCAGCTCGGCGGAGATCGCACCAAACTCGCTCTTGCTGAGCTTGCAGCAGAGCGTCTGGCGGAGTGTTTTGAAATTCTGTTAAGTTATTATGATAAAACATATTTGCACGGAATTGAAAAACGCGAACCAAACACGGTTTTCCGCATGGAAGTATCGACGATGAATGCAGCGGAGAATGCGCGGAACATTGTAGAATTTGCAGAAACTATCTAACAATTAGTTCAGATAATGGTTGTAATTCGGTCTTTATATTCCCATCGTAGGGGCGAATTGCATTCGCCCGACCCTAAAGCACGACCAGGGCGAATGCGATTCGCCCCTACGGACTATATGCTATGTTCCACATAATCAGTCAACCCTAAAAAATCATCTTCAATCATAATAATCAGCGTCATCAGCGTGCCATCAACGCCTGACAACACACAAAAACCATGGACACAATACGCCTCACACAATACAGTCACGGAGCAGGTTGCGGTTGTAAAATATCGCCGCAAGTGCTTGATACTATTCTTCATTCGAGCGTTCCGCAGCCCAATCATGAGCGTTTGCTCGTCGGCAATGACTCCCGCGATGATGCTGCGGTCTATGATCTCGGCAATGGCACGGCGCTCATCAGCACGACGGATTTTTTCATGCCGATTGTCGATGACCCGTATAATTTCGGACGCATTGCTTCGGCGAATGCGATCAGCGACGTGTATGCGATGGGCGGTAAGCCCGTGATGGCGATTGCTATTCTTGGATGGACGCTCGACAAGCTGCCGCCGGAAATAGCCCGCCGTGTGATTGAGGGCAGCCGTTCGATGTGCGCCGAGGCGGGAATTCCGCTTGCGGGTGGACATTCGATCGACAGTCCCGAACCGATTTTCGGGCTCGCCGTGACGGGTCTTGTTGATATTCAGAATCTCAAGCAAAATAATACCGCGCAGGCAGGAGACGTGCTCTTTCTCACCAAAGCCCTTGGTGTAGGAATACTTACGACGGCTGAAAAACGTGGAATTCTGCGCGAAACAGAAGTGAATCTCGCAGCCGAACAAATGATGAAGCTCAATCGGATTGGCGAGGAATTAGGCAAACTTTCCGGCGTGACTGCTCTGACGGATGTGACAGGATTCGGTCTCCTCGGCCACCTCTGCGAAATGTGCGAAGGCAGCAATGTAAGCGCGGAAGTGACTTACTCGGCAGTGCCGATGATGAATGGCGTTGACTATTACCTTGCGCAGAAGTCTATCCCCGGTGGTACGAATCGTAATTGGGCGAGCTACGGACATAAAGTAGCGCCATTATCCGACGAACAACGCGCCCTACTCGCAGACCCGCAGACAAGTGGCGGACTGCTCGTAGCAGTACGTCCGGATGCTGTGGAGGATGTACGGAAGGTATTTATACAATTTGGGTTAGAAGAATTTACCAACCCCATCGGCGTGCTGACCGAGCGTGGCGATGTGTCGGTGGTGGTAAAGTAATTCTAGTTTTTGGTCGTAGGGGCGAATTGCATACGCCCCCGTCGTGCAGGTAGGGCGAAAGCAATTTGTCTTAACGGGAGAATAGCAATACCAATCATTACAAAAAAAATCAGCGTCATCAGCGTTCCATAAAAATCATATCTCATGACCACACAACCAATTGCAGTAGTTATGATGTCCGGCGGAATGGACTCGAGCGTCTGCGCCGGCATCGCCCGCAAGGAGGGTTTTCGACTCGCCGCGCTCCACGTGAATTACGGACAGCGCACGCAGGAGCGCGAACTCCGCGCCTTCCACGACGTGTGTGATTATTATGCAGTTGAAAAGCGCTTAGTCGTTGATATTGGGTATCTTGCAGCAATTGGAGGAAGCGCCTTGACCGATGCATCCATCGACGTTCCGAAGGCGGATCTTGACAATCAGGACATCCCTGTAAGCTATGTGCCCTTCCGCAATGCGAATATTCTGGCTATTGCCACAAGTTGGGCGGAAGTACTTGGCGCGACAGCTCTTTATATCGGTGCCGTGCAGGACGACAGCAGCGGTTATCCGGACTGCCGGGAGGAATTCTTCGAGGCGTTCGAACGGGTGATAAATGTGGGCACCAAGCCCGAGACGTCGATTTCGATTCACACTCCACTGTTGCATCTCAGCAAGAAAGATATTGTGACGCAAGGACTTCAGCTCGCCTCGCCACTCCATCTCACGTGGAGTTGCTACTCCCAAAACGACATCGCCTGCGGTGAATGCGACTCCTGCGCGCTGCGATTGCGTGGGTTTGCGCAGGCAGGGGCGGTTGATCAGATTCCGTATCGGTGAGGAAAATTCGAAGGAGATCCACAAAATCAGAGAATTTATATACGTTAATTACTGAAATCGGGATTAGTTCGTAAAGCAATAGATTGCGCTAATCGTCAGATTTATCAGACAGTTCGACGGAATCACCTGAAGCCCCATCATCCGTACTGGTAATTGGAGGTACTTCTTTGTCAATACGTCTCACTATTTCTTTGTTCTTTATCATGACGATGTATCCAAGCATTGTCTTAACAAAATAGAAGATTACCCATTCGCTTTCAAATTGTTCACCGGTGATATTATGCTGCTGAATTTCCTTGAAAAATAATCGTAGGAATAAGGGTAAAGAGTCTAAAAACAGCACCCCGCCAATGACAATTACTGCAACGCTCAATACCGTCGAGCGATGGATATTCAAATCGAGCCGTTCATCTGCAAACCCTTTGTCAAGCTTAAGCTTATCAATAAACCATGAAGTCTTAAATACGAATATGGTGAGGATATAGATGTAAATCCCAACAGTTAATAATACCACCGGAACTAAGAGCATCAACAAGCCCTCTCTACTATCAGGAAAATAAGAGGTAAGTAGTGTGAATATCCCCTGAGGAACGACCGTCAAGCTACTAAAAACCAACCAAATACCGACTATTTTGATGAAAATTGTCCAAAAAGATCTGATTGACATGGCTGTTGTAGATAAATGATTGTAAAATATATAGGTTCTATTTTACAAAATAACAAAAATTGTTCAATACATCATCATGAATTTCTGCTCGGAATTGTATAATCTACCATTATCAAAACTCCTACTTCTCATACTCAGAATAAACTGTTGTCACCTATCTCACAACTCAAAAAATCTCCATACTTGCAGAAAACGCCTGAAGTGCAAATATAAATTGTTCTCTCTACACTTCCTCCCATCCCGCACCACTCCGCCCGCCCTCCAAAAACTGTTAAAAATGTTAAATAAAAAGATGAATGTTAAATTTCGAAACCCTCCTTTCGCGGGCTGCGTACAGCCGCTCGCTCCGCAATGTCTGCGGTAGAGTAAATTTTATTATTCATTCTTTTATTTGGAGATAGCTCAATGAAGCGTCTATTCGCCCTCTTTTGCCTCTGTGCTGCGCTTGCCACGATTTCGGTTCCACACCTTTCTGCACTACCCAAAGTATATCCGAAAGTCAGTGTGAAAGACATTATGACTCTTTCTGCCGATTCTCTCAAGAACGGCAATCTGCGTTCCCTCCACTATGGCGATACGGTGCTTGTCACCGGGCTCGTCACCGTGGCCCCTCTCATTAATTATCCCTCCGACAGGCGCATCAATCTCACTATTGGTGCCGGCTGGATGACATATCTCCGTGATACCGATATTAATCTCAAGGAGTATGCAGGTCTCTGCGTCGTGCAGCTTGATACCATGGCCTCCAAAACGCAATTTGACCGCATGAAGGCAGGTGATGTAGTGGAACTATTTGTACGAATTGGGAGTTATCCGCAGACAGGGAATCCCGATATGAACAATCGATTCCCAACGGTCGCCGCGATGATCACCGGACCGGAAGCTGAAGTCGTCAAAACAATCAGCACCAAAAAACCTATTCCTGAAGCACAACAAGTAGTACTCTCCGACTTTATCCGCGGAGGAATGGAAAATCCATCGTTGAATTATGAGGCAGGTGCGCCGCTGATTGGTATGAAAGTAGAATTGAATGACCTTATTGTGCTTGATATATCACCGGTACTTACTCTCGCCGACAACGAAGGCAATACAATTTTTATGAGCGATCAGTCGGGCTATTTCACCGATAGAAATTACCGTATCGAAGAGAGCGACTATCGCGCACCATCCATTGGTCAACGCATCAAAATACTTCGCGGGTATGTAACAGGGTATTCCTTCGTAGGGGCAAGCGGTGGTGGCGGAATGACGCAAATCGTGCAGGTTTTCTCCATCGCACCGGCGCTGCCGACAGATGTCGTGAAAGATTATTATCCTCCACAAGTGATTAGTATTCAGAAAGATAGTAAAAAACTGTTCGCAACATCCACCGAAACCGTCAAGGTGAGCTTTGACGTAGCGGAGGGGGATAATTCTGTCGATCGTACGAAGGATATCAAGATGTATTACACGACTGACGGCAAGACTTTCAGCGAAGCACCCGTACAGCAAAGTAAATTCGGCTACACGGGGAGTATTCCGCCGCAGCCAAACGGTAGTATTGTCGGGTACAAAGTGATAGTGACAGATGAAAAACAAACCATCGGTACGAGTCCGTATGTGGGCACGTATGTCTATAAAGTCGTTGATGGTCCGGCACGAATTGCAGACTTCCAGACTCCGATTCGCGGGTATAATGCTGCTGTCGAGCAGACCGACTATTCCGTTACCTTCGAAGCAGTTATCACCGGCGATGAATCTAATTTTCCGGGCAACGGATTCCAGAATAATGCTTTGGTCACCATGCAGGATCGTCCTGAAGCATGGTCCGGCATGGCCGTCGGAGCGCAGGTATTTCCTGAGTCGATGAAGGTGCGTCGTGGCGATAAAGTGAGAATTACCGGCGAGCTTACAACACGATTCGGCTTAACGACTCTGGCGTTAATTGACTCCGTTACCGTGCTTTCAAGCGGTAATGTCGCCGAGGCAGTCGCTGTATCATCAGCAGATATCGGACAGAAATTCATCGGCGATACGACCGTTGAAAAATGGCGCGCTATGCTCGTCGCTGTCAGTAATGCCTTGATAATGGATACACTTGCTCCGTCTAACGCAGGTCAACAGCAGCAAAACAGCGGAGAATTTTCTATAGCAGACGAAGCGAACAAGAATAATCCTAATGCTTTTATGCGCGTCGAGACCGATGAGAGCCCAATCTACTATACCACACGAGACAGCATTACCCGAATCAGCAGCCGTATCAAGCCGCAGGTGGGTCGTAAATTCGATTTTATCCGCGGAATTGTCTGGTATGGCAATCAAAATTACAAGCTCATCCCACGCTCAACTGATGATTTTGCAGGACTCGTCAGCGTACAGGAAATTACCGAGACCGTTGGTGATATACAGAATTATCCGAATCCATTCTCCAATGAAACGACCCTTGAATTCTCCGTCAAGACGACGGGACGCACAAGCGTACGTCTGGTGAATTCACTCGGACAAGATATGCAACTTTTGCTCGATGAAGAGCTTACGGCAGGGAATTACCGCCTCCCGATTGATGCCTCGGATTTGTCATCCGGCAGCTATTGTGCTGTGGTCACCTCAGCACAAGGTACACAGCGGCACATGATAACACTTGTGCGGTAATTTGGTGAATTGATAGATACATAAAAAAGACCTGTTCATATTCTGAACAGGTCTTTTTTATGTCTGGATACAACGGATAGAAAGGTAACAGCTACAAGCCCTCGGCAACGAGCGCTTTCTCGACTTCCGGCAGCCACAGTTGGTAGCCGCGAGCGTTCAAATGCAGACCGTCCACCGTCATCTCGGTCTTGAGTGCTGCATGCTCGCTGATGAGAGGGTTGATGTCAATAAAGCGGAGCGAGTGAGTAGCGGCATAGGCGCGGAGCTTGGTGTTTAATTCCGTAACCTGCTTGTTCCGCTCGGCTGCATCAGCACGCGCCGCACCGACATACAGTGTCGCTTGAAGAACGACGGAAATATTATGGCTACGGAGCGTCTCAATCAACTCACAGTACTGTGTAAATACTTTATCGACAGAAACATACGCGTAAAAGTCGTTAATTCCTCCCATCAGAAAACACACCTTCGGCTGCAGCGCGATCACATTATCAATTCTCTTGATAAATCCTTGAAGAATATCACCTCTGATGCCACGGTTCGCAATAGCAGGGCGAGCGAGCGCTTCGCTCCAATTGATACTATACGTATGTGAGTCGCCGAACATCACAACATCGGCCTTTTGGGTCTTGTACAACGAGTAGATTTCCTGCTGATAGAGATAATTGACATTCTGTAGGTAAAGTGGCTGAAAGGTGGAAATAAGGGGGAGTTCTGCGGTAGGATCGCTTGTGCGCATCCAATAGACGACACCCGCGCCGAGAGCGAGAGCGCAGAGGATACCGAGCAGCAGTTTGTGTTTCATGAAATGGGAAAGAGTACGGAAATGGCATACCTACGGCTGCAATATAGTCATTGCGGTCATAATACCGGATATTCGGAGTATACAGGATCACCATTCGTCTTTACGCTGTGGTGGCTGCATGCCGAGCAGTGCGACGATAGCCGAGCCGTAATTCGGGTCGAGGATCAGCTCGCCGAG
>Ga0075156_10000285_pt1 | contig 25646 bp, 19 predicted proteins | sample JI81AbrownDNA_FD_70966 | JGI IMG/M metagenome (GOLD analysis project Ga0075156, IMG submission 70966) | Wastewater effluent complex algal communities from Wisconsin, to seasonally profile nutrient transformation and Carbon sequestration -... | ecosystem: Engineered > WWTP > Effluent > Algae...
TGAAAAATGAGTTCCACCTCGGACTTATCAACCTGCGATTTAAGTGAGAGCTTTTCGATGAAAAGGGCATCAATGGTTTGCGTCTGCAAACCATATCGGGTTCGAACGACATGCAGAAAGAAACGCATTTTTTTTCTCGCCATATTGAGATGATCTTTGTTGCGGTAGTGGAGTGATGAAACCATCTTCATAAACGCCAGCGAGGCATTAGCCTTTTTCTCAATCACCGGAATGAAGCGCTGCTGCCTTTTCGCAGAGAAGACAACGTACAGCAAGCCAAGTGCAATGAGAAACCACCATGCGTATCGCAGTGCGGGTTGTTCCATAATGTAATACAGCGGATTGCGGTATGAACTTGGGTTTCGCTGAAACGAAAAACCCTTTTGATAGCTGTCCCAGATAATTCTCCGATGTTGCGAATGGGAGAGCACAGAGGATGCGTATTCTGTATTGCGCTCCTGGGTCATGAAGAGGTTTGTAAATAAAATGGGATTGGTATGAATATACAGATTGCCCTTCGCATAGGGAATTTTGAAAAAATTTACGTGATCTTCATCAAAAAAACCAAGGGGAATGAGGGAAAACGTGGAATCACACAATGACTTACTTCCTGCGTATTGCCAAAAATATTTCGTATCCTCATTTTTAATGCGATGCGTAAATGAGTAAGGCTTTGAAACCGCAAACGCAGGATGATAGAAATTTGCTTTGATGCTGACGGTATCATATGAGTCAAACTCAATAGTTTTGGTACACTCAGCTTGATAGAGTGTATCAAAAATTTGTTCTGGCGGATAATTACAAATAATAAATGCATCATTTCCTGCAGCGAGATATTTTTGCATGGCTTGCAACCCAAGCGAGTCGATGCTCCAGCCGTGACCTATGAATATATACGCAGAGCCTTCTGTTCGGGCAGTGGAATCCAGCAGTTCGTGAAGCGGTTTTTTGGTATTGTGCACAAAGCCGTCCTGCGCATAGGATTTTATTAACTCATGAAAAAACAGAGTTCCAAAAGGCTGGTCACTTTTATGTGAATAGTTCTCATACCACGTATAGCGTGTTTTATTCATGTACAGATATAAAAATATCAGTACAACCAGGCCCAGTATAATCATTACAATAATAATGGGCTTTTTCATGCGCGCTGAGCTTTGTAAAGCGTTTTGAAGTTTGATTCAATCGCACTGAACTCATCGGCAGAAGGGGTCCGGTCGCCATACCAAACATATTCGTAGGCATTCATCAGTTTTCTGAAGTCACGGCTGAACCCAAACACGGCAAGCTCTTCTGCATAATCGCGGTTCGTTTTATTCTTTTCCCAGCGGATGTACCCTTCCTGGTTCAGATGTTTTAAAAGTTTGATGTAGTATAGTCTTACTGCAAGCCGAAGATTCTTTTGCGCAAGTGCCTCCTGCAGCAATTTTTCAAGATTCATTTCTTCCAGTGCTTCGGGAGCGGTTTGGTCAGAGAACAAGGCCGCTTCTTCTTTACGAATTTTAACATCAGAATCTTTTAGTGCTTGTTTGATGAAGAGAACAATCAGAAATGTGATCAATCCAAAAATGATAACGTATGCGATTACTTTTAGCATATAAGGATCCCAGGCCAGGGTAGGCATTTTCCTGACTTGTTTTTCAGCCTCTTCCGTATACTTGGTATTCCCTACGATTCTTCTCCACTCCGTTTTGCTGAACTTTTTTGATGTGTATTCTTTTAAACGCTCGTCCTGGGTAACAGAAAGTTCACGAGGTGTTTGCGTATACTGCACGTTAGCATACGCAGAATCAGATTGATCGCTGTATAAGTATGTTGTATCTTCAATGACCGACTCAAAAACTTCCTCAACACTTGTTGAATCAGTCTGAAGTTGACCGAAGGTCGGGAAGGCTAATAAAAACAATATGAACAGGATAAAGATTTTCATGAAGCTTTAGCCCGTGTTCGTTTTAAACTGATATTACCGATGGCCTGCCTCAGGTAAGATGCAAACACAATTTCCTGCAATGAAAAGTATGTAAAACTCATGCTGGCGGTGATCAAGGGAAGCAGCAGGTTGAAACCCAGTAGCTTAATAAACGTTTCCAACAAAAATGTAAGCTTGCTAACCAAGCTCTCGCTTCCACTGAGGTTCCACGCAACAGCTTCTGTATACAGGTACATAACAGGCGAAAGGAGTAGCAATAAAAAAACCAGAAATGTAAAGAAGAGAATAACCTGAAGCCCGAAAACCTGCCCTAATCCATGCGCAGTAATCATTCGAAGTTTTTTGAAAGAGTCGCGTTTAACGAAGCCGAAGACAATAAAAAATGTCAGCCCGAACGTAAGGATCAGAATGCCATAACCCCGTGCCCCCCACGCGTAAGGCGCTAGATATAAAATTGAAATTACAATCAGGGTTTTAATAAAGGCCAGAAGTCTGAACTTGCCTGTAATTTTTTGACCCTGATCTTTCAGGATGAGAATTGATGTTACCGTTATGATAAAAGCTGCAGTGAGTATACTCATCATGAGCTTAACGGGTGAATCAAGCGTAATCCCGAAAAATACCTGTTCGAATACATACGCTACCGGATCGGTGTAGATGCGTTGCATCTCTTGTTCATAGATAAAGTAATAAACGGATGTTCCGGCCAGACTGAATAAAAGGATCCAGCGAAAGAGCAGTGTAAAATGACGCTTGTAAAAGTTAAATCCGTCACCCAACACTTCTGCCTGGCTTTTGATTTTTGTAAAATTGATCTGATAGGGCTTGTTGACTTGCAGTTTGGTCTCCTGCAAAGGTTGAGAAAAGCCAACCCTTGATTTCCACCAGGGATAAATAATAAAATAGCCAACGATGAACAGTGCTGACAAAATAATTAATGAGAGCTTTATAAATGCCGGCACTTCCGTGTACCGGGTTAAAAAACTCTCGATAATTCCTGCAATAACAAGGATGGGTGCAATCCCGAGAACAAGCTTAAGCGAGCGTACCGCTGAAAGCTGAAAGGCTTGAAGGCGTGTGTACGTACCTGGAAAAAGCAGCCCGCTTCCCAGTGTTAATCCTGCGCCTCCCGCAATGATAATGGATGAAATCTCTAGCGTGCCATGGAGCCAGATAGTCATCGCTGAGGTAGCGAGCAAATCCTGCTGAGCAAAGAAATGCTGAAAGCTTCCAATCATGATGCCATTGTAGAGTAGAATAACCAGTGTGCCGATGGACATGAAGATACCGAGTACGTAGGTATTAAAAGCAACACGAATGTTATTTGAAATAATGCGCCACGCCATTTCCAGTTGGTTACTGCCTTTATAGACCCCCATAGGATCACCCTTTTCAATATTCTCCTTGGTCATCTCCATGTATTGATTTCCCAGGATGTACTCTGTAAAATTCTCATCCTGTGCGGATGAGAGTACACCGATCGTAGCTGCGAGGGCAAACACAGCAAAGGAAATAAAAAGCTCACGTCTGCAAAAAATCACAATTTGCGGAAGCTCCTCCAGCCAAAATGCCTTAAAATAATTTTTATTATCCTTTCGCTTGTTGGAAAGAATGGAAAAAAAATTTCGCGCGATATTATTTAAGTAAACGCGTACCGATCTGTTTTTATAATAGGTTTGGGAGTAGCTTAAATCGTCAACAACCTGCGTAAAGAGTGTGCTCAGCTTTTCGGGATCTTTTGCTTCACCGGCAAGGAGCTGTTCGGATTGGAGCCACTTTTCCTTATTTTGCCTGACGAAATGAGTCTCTTTCATGAACAGTGAAAGTATTTCTTTTACCACGAAATGAAAAGCATTGAAATAAAAACAGCACAAAATGTTCGGCTTGAATATGAGCTTGCAAGTTTGCGCGAGCGGTTGCTGGCCTTTTTGCTCGATTTGGTATGCATGGCGTTACTTGCACTGGTTGTTGCGTTTGTTTTTCTGGGCATGTTGAAGCTAACGGGAACGCTGGAAATTATTACCAGCATTATGATAGGATCGGTATTTCTGTTTTATTCGCTCGCATTCGAGTACTTCAATAACGGCCAAAGCGTGGGCAAGAAAGTCATGAAGATTCAGGTGATAAAAATTACAGGTGAAAAAGCTTCCTTTTACGATTACGCTGGACGATGGGTATTCAGGATTCTGGATATCTACTTTTCATTGGGCGCCATAGCGTCTATGCTTATAGCATCCTCTTCGCGCGCGCAACGCATCGGAGATATTGTTTCTAATACATCGGTTATTCGACTTGAATCGACAATACACCTGAACTTGAATGATATTCTTAAAATTCAATCCCGCGAAACCTATCAGCCTGTTTACATGCAGGCGAAACAACTTGCGGAGGAAGATGTCATTCTCATTAAAAGCACGATTGATCGGTTTAAAAAATATAACAACGATGCACACGGTGATGCTGTGATTCAGCTTACAGCCCGGATAAAATCTATTTTAGAAATAAAAGACGCTGCTCCGGATGATGTCCGGTTTCTACAGACCGTAATTAACGATTATATCGTTCTTACTCGTTAGGTGTTGCGACCTCCAGGCGAAAGCCCACCGCTAATATCCCTGCAAGTGTATCGGTGCGCATGAACTGATCGAACTTCAGACTATACGTTCCCGGTGTTTTAAACTGATGATTTTTTAAAATAGAAACCTGATGATCATACACATCGCCCAGGCCGCTCCTGCCCAGGGGCTTCCCCGTTTTCTCTTCAAATAAAAAAGCGCTGATCATGTTTTTAGCTACCGATGTGCCAGAAGAATCCTGCAACGAATAGGTAATGAAAATTCTTGAGTAGGGATATTCAACCGAGTTCCGGACGTTGCAATACAAATTGTACGCGGTAAGCGTATCGCCCACAACAAAGTCAAACGTTGGTTGCTCGTTGGATAACCAGGCCCGATCATCAAAGTCGTGATTCTTTTCATAAAGTCGTTCGCTATCGCAGCTGCCGACTAAACACGCAACTAAAAAAATCAATACTACTCTCATGAATCGTTGCGTGGCTGATCGGTGTCAGGATTTTGATTCGGGTTCGGATTATCTTGATTCGGGTTGGGATTATTTCCTTTATTCCGATTCGGATTATTCTGATTCCGGTTTCTATTCTGGTTTTGATTCCGATTCTGACCCTGATTTGGATTCTGCTTATTACGATTCGGATTCTGACCTTGCTGATTTTGGTTGCGAGTAGGATTTTGCTGATCCCGATTAGGGTTTTGGCCCTGATTCCGATTCGGATTCTGTTGATTCTGATTCCGGTTCGGATTCTGACCTTGTTGGTTTCGGTTTGGATTTTGTCCCTGACCTTGATTCCTGTTTGGATTTTGGTTCTGATTCAGGTTTTGAGTTCCATCACCCTGCGGCTTATTATCCCTCGGACCTTTCTTCTTTTTCTTCTTCTTGCTTTGGGATTTGTCTCTGAACTTCTCATCCATCTGTGCCAGATCGCTGTTCAGCTTCTGCACCGGAATTTTTGCGGCAAGAACATCATCTTGCAAATTGGCGGGTTTTTTACCCGCACGATTCATTTCCAGAATTTGATTTACGCGCTCCACATTCAACGGATACCAGGTATTCTCTTCATTAAAACCAAACCACATGATCTTGCGGAAGATGTCCGTCTTTTGAAGTTTGGCTTCCCCTGCTTCCGTTAATAAAGGCGTTTCTATTTTAGGTATGTCTTGCAACGCTTCCATGTACGTTTCAAGCTCGTAGTTCAGGCAGCATTTTAATCTTCCGCATTGTCCGGAAAGTTTGCTTGGATTCAGCGAGAGGTTTTGATACCGTGCAGCGCTGGTTGCCACGTTCTTAAAATCGGTCAGCCATGTTGAACAGCAAAGTTCGCGGCCACAAACACCTATACCTCCCAGTCTTCCTGCTTCCTGGCGTAAGCTGATCTGACGCATCTCCACACGGATTCTAAACTCGGTAGCTAAGCGCTTAATTAACTCACGGAAGTCAACACGATCATCGGCTGAGTAAAAGAATGTAGCTTTTGTATTGTCGGCCTGGTATTCAATGTCCGAGAGTTTCATCGCCAATCTTGTCTCGCGCAGAATTTCGCGCGTCCGATAAAGTGTGGGATTCTCACGCTTCTTTACTTCTTCGAGCTTCTCCAGATCTTTCTGATGCGCTAACCGGTATATTTTTTTGATCTCGTGGTCGTTGGCAACTTTTTTCTTCTGCATCTGCAGGCGAACAAGCTCACCCTGCATCGAGACATGACCGATGTGATGGCCATTCGGTACCTCAACCACAATGGCATCGCCCGTGTGGAGATCAAACTTTTCCGTGTTCCTGAAAAATTCTTTCCGGCCGTTCTTAAACCGAACTTCAACAATTTCAAATGCTGAGCTTGAGGGCATATCCATGTTCGATAACCAGTCGAACACGTTCATTTTATTACAGCCACCTGTCTGACAGGCACCATTATTTTTACAGCCGGCAGTTTTGCCGCCTGTTGACGTTCCGCACGAGCAACCCATTTCCGCTATGTTTTAGGTAACGAAAGGTGAGCTGAACTGCCATCTATATCTGATGTGTATGTTTTCATTGTTTCTGAAGGGCCAGCAAATCCAGCCCGATATCATTCCTTAAATATAGTCCTTCCCACGCAAGGAGGGAAGCGCCTCGATAAGCTTTTTCACGCGCAGTGGCCAGATCAGGCCCCATGGCCATCATGGAGATCACGCGTCCGCCATCCGTAACTACTAAATCCTGATTATTTTTAGTTCCGGCATGAAAGGCAACGGTTTCTGAAACCTTATCCAGCCCTGTAATAGCTTTTCCTTTTGTATAATCGCCCGGATATCCACCCGAAACCATGGAAAGCGTTACCGCATAGCTTGGATCAGTTTCAATAGATACATTCTTCAACGCTCCTTTTCCAGCGGCTAACAGTAAGGTTACTAAATCACTTTTAATCCGCGGCAGTACGGCTTGAGTTTCCGGATCGCCCATGCGCGCATTGTATTCAATTACGTACGGCTCACCCTTAACATTCATGATGCCAACGAAGATGAATCCCTTGTACGGAATGCCTTCCTTGCTAAGTCCTTGAATCGTGGGCTTGATAACCTTGTCTTCTACTTTCTTTAGAAAAACCTTATCGGCAAACACAACGGGAGAAACAGCACCCATCCCTCCGGTATTCGGGCCAGTATCGTTATCACCAATGCGTTTATAATCTTTTGCTTCCGGCAGGATCACGTAATCTTTTCCGTCTGTTAAAACGAAAACAGAAACTTCGATGCCGTCTAAAAATTCTTCGATCAATACTTTGGCACTGGCTTCACCAAATTTTTTGTCAACCAGCATTTCCTGGATAACGGCTTTCGCTTCTTCTTTATCATTCGTAATAATCACGCCCTTTCCGGCAGCCAGTCCATCGGCTTTCAATACGATGGGTGGAGTGCACGCATCGATATAGGTAAAGGACTCATTAACCGTTTCCGGGAAAAATGTTTTTGCTTTTGCAGTCGGCACGTTGTTCCGAATCATGAATTGCTTGGAGAAATCTTTGCTGCCTTCTAATTGTGCTCCGGTTTTTCCGGGACCAACCATGGCAATATTTTTTAAAGCTGAGTCACTTTCAAAATAATCCCGAATACCTTTTACCAGCGGAACTTCTGGCCCTACAACTACAAGTTCAATTTTATTATCAAGACAGAATTTTCCGAGCTTCTGAAAATCATCCACCGCAATGGCTACATTTTCCGCTACGGTTGCTGTGCCGGCATTGCCGGGCGCAACAAAAAGCTTATCGCACTGCTTGCTCTGCTTAAGTTTCCACGCGAACGCATGCTCGCGGCCGCCATTTCCAATGATGAGGATGTTCATACGGCATCAAAGATAAGCCTTGATTACGGTTAAATAAAAAAGTCACTCCGAAGTTTCGGGGTGACTTTCTGCTTTTAACTGTAAACTGATTTAATGCGCGTGCTCACTCATGAACTGAACGCGCACCAGGCGAATATCTTCCTCTGAATAATCTGCGAGGCTCTGATCATTTAATGCTTCCTCCAGACTGTCGGTATTTGCATTCATAAAATAATCATGAATATCGTCCTGCTTGCTTTTATCCAGAATATCATCCAGGTAGTACGTCAGGTTAAGCTTGGTGCCTGAATAGCTGATGTTTTCAATCTCTGTCAGCAATTCGTTAAACGTGATGCCTGCAGTTTGCGCAATCTCTTCCAGGTCAATCTTCTTATCAATATGCTGAATAATCAGAATTTTGGTCTTTGACTTATTAACCGAGGTCTTAACAACAATTTCAGAAGCTGTTTCAATGTCGTTATCATCCACATATTTCTGAATGATCTCGATAAACTCCTTGCCAAACTTGTTCACCTTGCCCATGCCCACACCGTTAACCTGTGCAAGTTCTTCCTTGGTAGTCGGGAAGGTGGTGGCCATTTCTTCGAGGGAAGGATCCTGGAAGATCACGTACGGAGGAAGATCTTTATCCTTCGCCATTTTCTTCCGAAGCTGCTTCAGCATTTCGAACAGCTTGTCATCGTAGGCTTTCGTATTGGCGGGAGCCCGCTCGCTAGATACTTCTTCGTCCGCTGATACGGTGGTAAAGTCGTGGTCGCGTGCCATCTCAAGCGTGAAAGGCTTTTTCAGGAAAGCCTCACCCCGTTCAGACATTTTAAGAACACCGATGTTTTCGATGTCTTTTTCGAGCAATTGGAAGATAAGTGTCTGCCGGATAACCGATTTCCAGAAATCAGCATCTTCCGCTTTCCCTTTTCCATAAATCGGAAGGCTGAAATGGCCGTAGCTTTTAACGTACTCATCCTCAACGCCACGCAGTACATGCACCAGGTGGCCTAACCCAAAACGTTCGTTGGTTTGCTTTACAGCCTTAAGTACCATTAACGCAGATTCCATTCCATCAAAACGCTCACGCGGATGAACACAGTTATCACACATGCCGCAATTGTCCTCCATGTACTCTTCACCAAAGTAATGCAGCAATTGTTTTCTGCGACACACAGGAGACTCAGCATAGAATTCCATCTCTTGCAAGAGAATTCGTGCGTTCTCACGTTCCTGTACCGACTTATCTTTATTGAACTTCTCCAGCTTGCTCAAATCATTGTGACTATAGAACATTAAGCAATGTCCTTCGAGCCCGTCACGGCCTGAGCGTCCTGTTTCCTGGTAGTATCCTTCCAGGGATTTAGGAACATCGTAGTGAACAACAAACCGAACGTCCGGCTTGTCAATACCCATTCCAAAAGCAATGGTCGCTACGATAATATCTGTTTCTTCATTGAGGAAATCGTCCTGATTCTTCTCGCGAACATCAGGCTCTAACCCTGCATGATAGGGAGCGGCTTTAAATCCGTTCACTACCAGTAGCTGTGCAATCTCTTCAACCTTCTTACGGCTTAAGCAATAGATAATGCCTGACTTGCCTCTATGCTGACGCATGAAATGGATCAGCTGTTTCTTCGTTTCTTTCTTCGGGCGGACTTCGTAGTATAAATTCTTTCGGTTGAAGGACGACATAAACACGTCAGCCTCTTCCATCTGTAAGTTCTTCTGAATATCAAGCTGCACTTTTGGAGTTGCCGTTGCAGTAAGTGCTACGATTGGCAAGTTTCCAAACTGCTGAATGATTGATTTTATTCTTCTGTACTCCGGACGGAAGTCATGACCCCATTCAGAAATACAGTGTGCTTCATCAATAGCAACAAACGATACATTTACTTTTTTTAAGAACTCTATGTTCTCCTCTTTGTTCATCGATTCAGGTGCTACGTACAACAACTTTACGATGTTGTTCATGCAATCCTTTTTTAATCGTGTGATTTCGCCTTTAGAAAGAGTGGAATTTAAAAAACGGGCATTAACCCCATATGCAATAAGCTGATCCACCTGATTTTTCATCAACGCAATCAGCGGGGAAATAACAATAGCAAGACCATCGTTCATTAACGCTGGCAATTGATAGCAAAGGGACTTACCGGCCCCGGTGGGCATAATGACAAATGTATTTTTGCCGTCCAGTACGTTGCGAATTACCGTCTCCTGGTTTCCACGAAACTGACTATAGCCAAAAACTTCTTTCAGCTTTAATTTCAACGCATCTTTCTCTTCAACCAACATCATAATCTTTCCTAACAGTAGTAAGCATCAAATCTTTATCTTTGTATAAATAGAATAAGCTAATTTTCTACGAACATTGAATATAACTAAAAATATCAAAAAAATTGCACAGGATGTCCTGAAAAATGAGGCCGATGCAATAGAAAAATTATCGCAGTACATCGATGATAACTTTGTATCGTGCGTGCAGGAAATTTATTCTGCCAAAGGCCGGGTCGTCATTACAGGAATTGGCAAAAGCGCAATTATTGCAAATAAAATTGTGGCCACGCTTAACTCTACTGGAACTCCATCGCTATTTATGCATGCAGCAGATGCGATTCATGGCGATTTAGGGATGATTCAGCAGGATGACATCGTCATCTGTATCTCAAAAAGCGGTAATACGCCTGAGATTAAAGTACTGGTTCCTCTTTTGAAACGGAGAGGATCGAAACTTGTTGCGCTCGTAAGCAATGTAAATTCATACCTGGCCCAGCAGGCCGATTACGTGCTGAATGCGACAATTGGTGAAGAAGCATGCCCGAATAACCTGGCGCCCACTACCAGCACAACTGCACACCTCGCTCTGGGGGATGCGTTAGCCGTTTGTTTACTGGAGCTAAGAAATTTTACAAGTGAAGATTTTGCCAGATATCATCCCGGTGGTGCGTTGGGTAAGCAGTTGTATTTAAAAGTGTCTGATGTTTTTACAAATAACCAACTACCGATTGTTAAGCCAACCGCTGCATTAAAAGATGTAATACTCGAGATCTCGTCTAAACGATTAGGCTGTACAGCTGTTGCGGAAGATGATAAAATACTGTTGGGGATAATTACGGATGGAGACTTAAGACGAATGCTTCAAAAAGATGTAAGCATCAGTAGTGTAAAGGCTTCGGACATTATGACTAAAAACCCGCAACACATCGGGAAAGACGAATTTGCCGTAAAGGCCCTGCACATGATGCAGGAAAAAAGCATCACACAATTGGTAGTGATGGAGGGAAATAAAGTAGAAGGTTTTATACATTTACATGACCTTCTGAAAGAAGGCATAGTCTAGGCTTAATCAACTGTCCGCGTGTCGCATTCACTTGTTGAGAAAAATAAGAACCTGTACGTTGTATTGATGGCAGGCGGGGTTGGCGTGAGATTCTGGCCGTACAGCCGCAACTCGATGCCCAAGCAGTTCCTGGATGTGTTGGGAACGGGAAAGACGCTGCTGCAATCGACATACGAACGTTTTTTATCTATCTGCCTACCGGAAAACATTTACGTTGTTACCAATCAGGAGCATGCACATCTTGTAAAAGAGCAGTTGCCTGACATACAATCCAGACAGATACTGGCTGAGCCTGTGCGGAAAAATACCGCACCCTGCATTGCATATTCCAGCTATCGTATTCATACACAAAACAAGGATGCTGTTGTTGTTGTTAGTCCGGCTGATCACCTGATTTTAAAGGAGGATGAATTCCGCGAGATCATTCTAAAAGCAACTGACATTGCTAAAACACAGGATAAATTGTTAACGCTGGGGATCACACCCACCCGTCCGGAAACTGGTTACGGATATATTCAATTCATTCCCGATAAGAAAATTGCCAAGAAGGTTAAGACGTTTACGGAGAAGCCTGAGTTGACCTTGGCAAAGAAGTTTTTGGAAAGCGGTGACTTCGTATGGAACTCAGGCATTTTTATCTGGGGCGTTCGCGCCATTATACAAGCGTTGGAACAACATCAGGCTGAGATGGCAGAGGTTTTTCAAGAATGCGTGCCATCCTTTGAAACCGATGCAGAGGCGAAAGCCATCGAAAAAGCATATGTGCAATGCAAAAACGTTTCCATCGATTACGGCATTATGGAAAAGGCTAACAATGTTTTTGTATGCCTGGGCAATTTTACGTGGAGCGATTTGGGGTCATGGAGTTCTATTCATGAACTTTCTGCTAAGGATGAGCATAACAATGTAGTTACCGGTAAAACGATGCTGTACGATACGCGCAATTCGATCATCCGGGCTAATTCGCCTGACAAGCTGATTGTAACGCAAGGACTCAACGGTTACCTGGTCGCGGAATTTGGAAACGTGATCATTGTTTGTGAGAAAGACAAAGAAGACATGTTTCGCAAGTTTGTAAACGACCTGAAGGCGTTGCAGGGCGGAGGGGAGTTTTTATAATTACTTATTCTTTTGACGCACTACTTCGTAGACCGCGACACCCACTGCCACCGAAACATTCAACGATTCAATTTTTCCCTTCAACGGGATTTTAACGAGCACATCTGCTTCTTTTAACAGGACATCTGAAATTCCATCTTCTTCAGAACCCATGAGCAGCGCCACGGGTTGATTAAATTCAACTTCATAGATATTTTTATCGGCCTTTTCGGTGCAGGCAACAACCATAATCCCATTCTCCTGAAGAAATTTGATAGTCTTCTTTAAATCTTTTTCGCGACAAACCGGTAAGTGATTTAATGCGCCCGCAGATGTTTTCATCGCATCGCTGGTGATGGGTGCATTCCCCTTATCACCAATGATTATCCCGCCAACGCCTGCGCATTCTGCTGTGCGTGCAATGGCTCCGAAATTGCGCACATCGGTAACGCGATCAAGAATAATAAAAAAAGGCTCAGTACCTTGGGTGTAAGCAAAATCAATCAAATCGTTTACCTCCGAATAGGTAATTGCAGAAAGCATGCAAACAACACCCTGATGGTTTTTTGATGTAATAAGACGGTTCAACTTCTCCTGCGGAACGTAGGTTACGTGTACATCGTGTTCCCGGGCAACACCCGTTAGCTCCCGGATAAGCTCATTATTCAAGCCGGTTTGAACGAGGATTTTTTCAATTTGCTTACCCGCCCGAATGGCTTCTATTACCGCCCGGGTTCCGTAAATCATGTCGGTGTTAGAGATCATGAAGCAAAGGTACTACTTCAAATGACGAATGAAGAATTGCGAATAATATTTCTACCCCAATTCGTTATTCGACATTCTGAATTCGTCATTTTAGAACCTGGCTTTCCGCCACAGGTCGATCATATTATACCAATCGTTGGTAAAGCTCTTTTCGCGGATCAATACATAATTCTCCGGATCAAAAATGGTAGCAGATTTCACGAATTGAAAGCGCTCTTTAAAATCTTCATTTTTGTATTCCCATACTTCGCGATCTTCAAACAGGTAAACTTCATCCGGTATTCCATAAATAACATAGATCATACCGCGATCCGTTTTCCAGCCTTCTTTATAGGAACTGAAGTACTGATTGGCAGCCTCTACCCGTTTAAAGTAGTTGCGCATAAAGATGCGCGCGCGCTCGGTGTTTCCTGTAATGCTTAGAATTACCTGATCAAATTTTTTCTTATCACTTCCTGCCAGCTTTAGCTTTTCGTATTCCTGCTTGGTGCAGACGTAAACCAGTGGACCGACTAAACTTTTAAGTGTACCCAGTTTAGGATAATCATCTTCAACCCGGAACGCAACCCCAGATGCCGAAGCTGTATCCTGCTGTGCCAGGTAAAGTCCTTTTCGGGAAAGTGTGATTTCTGTTTTAGGGTCAATTGAAAACAGAGAATCAGGCTTTATAACTTTAGCAACCCGCGCCTGAGCAGTGGAGAATGCAGGTGCAGCAGCCGGAAAGGCATTCTTATAATATGAAACCTGCAGCGGTTTAGCACTCTCAAAACCAGAAAATGTAACGGGTTGATTTTGGTTGATGTATACATTACTAACCGGTCGGTTATTAACACTTGCGTAAACCGAGTTAGCAGCCGGTAGTTTTTTATAAAAGGAAAGCAGGTTGGATTTTTTGGCCTCAGAAACAATGACCTTTCCAAAAAGTATTGTTTGATCTGCACTGACCGAAAAATTCTGAATGCCTGATTTGTATGTATTGGAATTGCTCAGGGCAGTATGATTTCCGGTAAGCGCAGTTCCGCTTTTTTCACCTGATGATTCGCGTGTTTCAAATTGGATACTGACAGCATTAAACCGTGTTGAATCGATGAGCTGAAGATCATAAAAGACCGTGTACTTATTATTTTCTTTAATAACAGTCCAGGTCAGGGATATGGGTTCGTCTGGATTGTAGAGGTAACGGAAATTCAGGTTTCGTAAAACCTGGGCCTGCAAACCTGAGCCGGTCAAAACACCGATAACGACACCAATAATGAGCCTTTGCATGTTGATTAAATAATTTTCATTTCGAAATAATTCCCGGGTATTCAATATTTTTGCCGAAAGTTTTACTTCTAAAAACCTGCCTGTCGGCAGGCAGGTATGGCAAAAATATACACAACCGAGATCACTTCGGATAATATTCCCTCAGATAACCCCCTGCATCAACGCTTATTTAAAGCTTATGTTGTGGCCGAAAAATACGTTCATGGCAATGTGCTCGAGGTAGGCTGTGGGGAAGGGCGGGGCGTGGAATTGCTCATGGGCAAGGCTGGTTCGTTTACCGCTGTTGATAAGATCGAAGAAGCGCTTATCGTGTTACGGGAACGGTTCCCTGCTGGAAAATTTCTCAGCATGAATATTCCACCGCTCGGAAGTTTAAAAGATAATACGTATGACTGCGTGGTGAGCTTCCAGGTAATTGAGCACATAAAAAATGATGCGCTCTATTTGAAGGAAATCAATCGCGTACTGAAGCCGGGAGGCGTTGCCCTGTTCACCACCCCTAACCGCAAAATGTCGCTCTCGAGAAATCCGTGGCATATCCGTGAATACCTGGCACACGAACTAAAAGCGCTTGCAGCCGGCATTTTTGCGAAGTCTGAAATGAAAGGGATAACCGGCAATAAAAAAGTACTGGCGTATTATGAACAGAATAAAAAATCTGTTCAGCGAATTATGAAGTGGGATATTTTCCGGCTGCAATGGAATTTGCCCGCGTGGATGTTACGCGCCCCATACGAGGCTTTGAATCGCAGAAACCGGAATACACTTCAGTCAGGGGATGATGCACTTGTGAAAAGCATCCATCACGAAGATTATATAGTAACGGATGATGCTGACAATGCGCTTGATTTGCTCCTGATCGTTACGAAACAACAATAAAAAAAAGACCGGCTGCTAAACCGGTCTTTTTGCTGTTTGATTGTGCAAGGTTATTCAACCGAGCCGGGAGATTGGAATACCTCGGCATTCTTCTCATATGCATCTTCATATTTTTTCGCAAGCTCCGCTTCTCCATATTTATAGAGTACCCGTTGCAACTCACTTAACACAACAATTGCATTGTACGTGTCGTTTCCAAAATTGCGTTTGCTGATGTTGTAATCCGACAGATCGATCATGCGGTTGCCAAGCTTTGTGGCGACTTCAATGGCTTTTTCTTTTTCGCCTACTTCAAACAGGGTTTCTACGTTACGCGCATTACTGACATCATACGGAATGGTTGAGTTTGGCATTTTTTCAAGGCTGTACAGCAGAACTTCACGTGCCTTTTCCTTATCGCCCTTGGCCATCAACGCATCAGTGATTTCATTAATGGTACCCCTGTGGTTCTGTACAAAGCTCCGGTAGTCTTCGCTGTAATAAATGGTAGAATCTTGTAAGCCGCGGAACTGGAATTTCTTCATGATGTTTGTATAGGCCACCTCTGTGTTTACAAGGCGATCGCGCGGATCAGGATTACGAATCGGCAAAATCCGGAATGTGTTTCCTTCCATCACTACATACGGACGAAGATCAACATTAAACTGGTCGAGTGACGTGTAGTTTACATACACCGGACGTTCCCAGTTGTTCGTTAGCAACAGATCCAATAACGCGAGGTCTTTTTTCTCTAATGCATTGCCTTTCAACCGCAATAGCATTTTTGGAACAATCAGGCTGTCAAGTTCGGGTGGAACTATACCGGAAGCACGAACCTTATTTACATCCACGTCCAGAATAATGTTTTTCGTAGGGATCACATTGGCATCCGGATAAAGGCGTAAGCCCTCATAATCTTTTGCGAGTAACCCGATATACTGTTTCAGGTTCATGTCGGGGATCTTTAAATCCTCGTACGGCAGGTAATCATTCGGACCGCCTTGCAAGTACTGCGTTGTTGAAAGCGTGTAAGGCAAGGGCTCTGACTCATAATGCTTCTGCATGCTTTGCTCAATGTACCAGTCGGTATTGTAATAGCTTAATACAATTACCCGCATGTCGGTTCGTACGCCCTCAACTTCTTGCGCATACCATAACGGGAATGTATCGTTATCCCCACCCGTAAACAGAATGGCATTCGGAGCGCATGATTCAAGATAATTAACAGCTGAGTCAACAGAGAAGTAGCGATTTGCGCGGTTGTGATCATCCCAACCTTGATGTGCCATAATCGCGGGCGCTGTCAAACCAAGTAAGGTTGCCACAATAGCAGCCATTCGGGTGCTAAGCTTTAAGTCAATCAACCATTTACCAATCCCCAACACTGCAAACCCTATCCAGAAGCAATAGGCATAATACGATGCGGCATAAATGTAATCGCGCTCGCGGGGCTCAGCGGCTGGTCCGTTCAGATAAACAACCAGTGCCACTCCTGTAAGAACAAAGAGCAATCCGACAACCGCAGTATTTTTACTATCGTGAACCGTTTGATAAAACATTCCAATCAATCCCAGCAAGAAAGGAATCATGAAAAAATTGTTGTACCCCTTATTGGCTAATGAATCGGGAATTTTCTCACCCCATTGTGAAGGTCCTACCCAACCAGCGCCTTGTTCATCACTTTCCCTTCCGGCAAAGTTCCACAGGAAGTACCGGAAGTACATAGTACCAATCTGATGCGTAAACATGAAGCGAAGGTTATCGCTAAACGTTGGCTTTTGCCCTTCCCGTAATCCTAAAATTCGTCTGTATTGCTGCACTTGTGCAGGATCGGTGCTGTAAATGCGGGGAAGAATTGTTTGCTGACCGGGTTCGTAAACAAGATCTCTTTTGTAGTCGGAGATTTCGTACTTGTCTTTTCCCTTCCGGTATTCAGGAGCACCTTTGTTAATTTCAGTTAAGCGTGCCGTGAAATACTGACCATATAATAATGGACGACTTCCGTATTGTTCACGCTTGAGGTAGCTCACAAAGCTCATCACATCAGACGGATCATTTTCATTAATCGGAGTATCGTAATTCGATCGGATAACAATGATGGCATACGATGCGTAGCCGATCAGGATGAAGGCTGAAGAAAGTAGTAAGGTATTGAGAACAGGTTTTGCTTTTCGTTGTGTGTGACGGATTCCCCAAACAAGGCCACCAATAATCAACAGCGTAAAGAAGGCTGCACCGGAACCAAAGGGAAGTCCTATGGAATTGACAAAAAACAATTCAAACCAGCCTGCAATAGAAGGTAAGCCCGGAATGATCAGATCGTTAATAAGTACAATTAAAAATCCTGTGATCAATAACGTGGCAACAATGCCCCATGTAGTGGGTTTGTATTTTTTAAAGTAGAATATGAGTCCCAGCGCAGGAAGCGTTACAAGGTTAAGCAAGTGAACACCAATCGAAAGTCCGATCATGTAGAAAATCAAAATCAACCAGCGGTTAGCTTTTGATTCATCTTCGATCACATCCCACTTAAGCATGGCCCACACAACAAAGGCAGTAAAGAATGACGACATCGCGTACACCTCCGCCTCAACAGCAGAGAACCAGAATGAATCGGAGAACGTATAGGCCAATGCACCAACCACTCCCGCGCCCATTAATAAGAACGTATTCGAAGAAAGCTCTACTTCATTGGTGACTTTCAGAAGTTTACGGCCAAACAAAACGATTGACCAAAACAGAAATAATATGGTAAAGGCACTCGACAGCACACTAACAAAATTGATCCAGTACGCCACCATGGTTACATCGCCAAAGGACAGAAAGGAAAACAGTCGGCCAATTAGAAGAAACAAAGGTGCCCCAGGAGGGTGCGGTACTTCAAGCTTATAAGAAACCGCAATAAACTCACCGCAATCCCAGTAGCTTCCGGTTTCCTCCATCGTCAGCCAGTACACCGCAAGGGCGATCAAAAACATGAGCCAGCCCGTAATATTATTCGTCTTCTGAAAATTCATGAAACAGTATGTTTTGACAAGATTAAGGGGCGAAAATAGGGAAATTAGTCCAATTGTTTCGTCAGGACTCAGGTGTTAGGAATTAGGCATTAGGTGTTAGGACTTAGGCATTAGAATACCCCTCATCCCTGATGCCTAGTCCCTAAGTTCTATTTATAAACAACTACGTAAAACCAGAGCCATAACAGGAAGAGCAGGATGTAGGAACTGGCTACAATAAACCAGACGATTTTTTTCTCTTTCCTGGCATAATGATGGATACCTAAAACCAATGCAAACCAATAAGCAATTTCAAAAAGATTAAGCGCCCGCAGCGGATAAGCCCATCGTCTGTCAAGCGAATAATAATCAAAGAAGTGCATGAGTGAGCCTGGGTAAAACGCACCAATGTCTGAGTAAGAGGGATCCGTTTCGATCACAAGAAAGTACATTATTTTAAGGAACTCCGGGATCACGAAAATGAACTCTGCTCCGATTACCACACCCCAGCACTGAACATACGTAACCCGATAGCCATACATGAAGCATCCGAGCCAGATTACAAACGCGATAACCGTAAATTTCCAGAGATAGACGATTGGAATTGAAATGAATTGCAGCATGCTGAGCATTTGCAGAACCGCTCCTTCCGGCCGGTCTTGTAAAAATTCAAAGGCTGCGGTTTCGTATTCAATAAAGGTTTTTTTAAAGTATAAAAGGAAAAGCGTGACTACACACAGCAAAACGAACAGCAACCTTTTGTCTGTAGCGAATATTGATTTAGTTTCGTTGTTCGATTGCATAAAAACAGCCTGTCAGCGTTGTAGTGAAGGTATGATCAAGTCCTCAAAGATATTATTGGTGCGCTATTTTCTACTGTTAGCGCTCGTACAGTTTGTCGCGGTTTTCCCCGTTCAGGCACAAAAGGCCGTAAAAAAAGACACTACAATTATCCTATTAAATGACCTGACGGTGCAGATTCAATGCTCACAGGCACTGGATGATCTGTATAATTTTAAATTCGATCGGGCTGAAAACGGCTTTCGCAGTCTTCGTGCGCAATACCGCTGGCATCCGCTGCCATATTTTTTAATGGGATTAATAGAGTGGTGGAAGATCATGCCGAATACAAAAGATACTTCGCACGATAAAAAATTCCTGGCCTACATGGACAGCACCATTACTATTGCTGAAAATCTCTACGATAATTATCCGGAGTATAAAATTGAAGCCACTTTTTTCCTGTCGGCCGCATACGGATTTAAAGGCCGGCTCTATTCTGATGAAGAGCGGAAGAACTGGTCGAAAGCAGCTTCCGCAGGGAAAGATGCACTTGATTACCTGGAGGAGAGTAAAACCAAACAGGATTTAAGTCCCGAGCTTTTGTTTGGAGATGCGCTATTTAATTATTTCTCGGTATGGGTTCCTGAAAATTATCCGGCACTGAAAATGATTTTGTGGATGTTCCCGAAAGGCGACAAGGCATTAGGGCTGAAACAACTGAAGGAAGTTTCCTACAATGCGTTTTATACCCGAACGGAAGCAATGGTTTGGCTGATGCGCATCCTGAACAGTTACGAGAACGATCAGCCGCGCGCTCTCGAAATCAGCCGGTACCTGCACGAAACGTATCCTGACAATCCCTTCTTTCACCGGTACTATGCACGGATTTTATATTCGATGGGCCGATATTCTGTGGCGGAGCCCATATGTCTGGATATTTTAGCGCGGATTGATAGTGCTCAATTGGGCTATGAGGCAACGAGCGGCAGGTATGCTTCATTTTTTTTGGGTCAGATTTATGAAGCTCATAAGCGACCTGAGGATGCAAAGAAGTATTATAAGATGTGCATTAAGTTTGCGGAGGAGATTGATGTTGCTGATTCGGGATATTCCTTGTACTCCTTGATTGCGTTGGGCGAAATTGCTGAAAAGGAAGGCAATAAAGCTGAAGCAAAAAAATACTTTAAGGAGGTTAAGAAGAAGTCCGGCAGAAAGGACGAGGCTTTTAAAACTGCCAAGAAGAGATTAAAAAAACTCGAAAAGGGAGATTAGTATGGAGCTCCGCGATCTCATCGTCACACCGTTGTTAATCCTTTTTATCTACGCGATCGCTTATATAACCCGCCCGTGGGTTACCAATACATTCACCAGACCATATTTTTTCCCCGCCCTCACCGCAAAAATCGTTGGAGCATTGGCGTTGGGTATTATATACCAGTTTTATTACGCGGGCGGTGACACATTCAATTTTCATACGCATGGCAGCCGGCACATTTGGGATGCCTTTATGGATTCACCGGCAAAAGGCTTAACCCTTTTGTTTTCAGATGGAGAAAATATGAACGGAGTGTATGAATATGCTTCCAAAATTTATTTCTTAAATGATCAGTCATCGTATTTCGTTATACGAATAGCTGCATTGTTCGATTTGTTGACGTTCTCTACCTATTCAGCTACTGCAGTGTTGTTTGCATTAATAAGTTTTGGAGGAGGATGGGCATTTTTCAGTTATATGTGTCGGTTAAAACCTCGCTTGCGGGGTTGGATCGCGCTGGCAGTATTATTCATTCCTTCAGTTGTGTTTTGGGGTTCTGGTCTTATGAAAGACACACTTACGTTTGCAAGTCTTGGGTTCCTGACGTATGCCGTGGGGAATATTTATGAAAAACGAAATGTGGTGAGGTCGCTGCTGATCACGCTGGTAAGCGTGTTTGTAATTTTTTCTATTAAAAAATACATTCTATTCTGTTTCTTACCTGCAGCGATGATCTGGTTTTATTTGTTAAAGGTAAGATCCATTCGATCACAGGCACTTAAAATTTTGATTGTCCCTTTCTTTGTGACAATTGTTGTAGCGGCCGCGTACTATTCTTTATTGCTTGTAGGAGAAGGAGATGCTCGCTACTCATTGGGAAAGATAGCGGAGACCGCAAAAATTACTGCGTATGATATTCGGTATTACACGGGAAGGGAAGCGGGATCAGGCTATTCGTTAGGAGAATTGGAAGGAACGTTTTCTTCCATGCTGGGGCTAGCGCCTCAGGCTGTTAATGTTTCGTTGTTCAGGCCTTATGTGTGGGAAGTTCGTAATCCGCTGATGGCACTATCTTCGGTTGAAGGGTTATTGCTATTGATTTTTACAATTTATGTATTGATTAAAAAACGTGCCCAGTTGTTCAACGCCTTTACAGAGCCTGTCGTACTTTTCTGCCTGGTGTTCAGTCTCACGTTCGCCTTCGCGGTTGGCGTTTCCACCTATAATTTCGGAACACTTTCGCGGTATAAAATACCGTTAATGCCTTTCTACCTGTTGGCGCTGGTATTTGTACTTTATTACGAGAACAAAGAGAGAAAAACGGCCGAGTTGGAACGCACGGAATAGTGATCCACAATTTTTTTACGACTGTTTTTCCCAATTGTATTTCGAAGCGCAGCACTCGTAATCAGCATCTCAAGCGCAGATATCCATTCCGCTTTGGTGGTAGCATAAAAGCCGTTAACCGCGGGTTCAATAATTTGTGTGTTAACCCCAACGGGTGATACTACGGATGGAATTTCCAAGGCCATGTATTGTAATGCTTTGAAACCGCACTTGCCTTTTGTCCATTCATCATCGGGCAAGGGCATGATGCCGATATCTATCCTGCGTAAATCGTTTACTTCAGTATCCTTACTCCAGGGGATGAAAACCAACCGATCTATTTTCAAATCTGGTTTTCTGTCTGCAATAATTATAGTGTGTAACGTTCGATGTTGCTGTTCAAGCTCAGCAATTACGTCTTCAATTTCTTTCAAATATTTTAAGGTAGAGTGCGAGCCTGTCCAGCCAATATGGATTTGATGACTCGTTTCGTTTTGGAAGGGCTCAGGGTAGTGTAATCGTTCGGTGTCAATGGTCGTGGGATTGAGCACAACGTTTTTGTTAAACTGACGCGCATAGGTACAGAGGTATTCATTTCCACAGCTAACCTTATAACTCCATGTACAGATCAATCCAACTTTAGAGCGAAAGCGAATAAATTGCTCCAGTGCGCTTTCATTTTTCTTGTCGGTAAGCCAAATGGCATCATCAAAATCATAGATTATTTTTTTTCTAAAAACTTTAGCAATGATCCACTCAAAAATCGGTGGGCCGACCGGTGCGGTTTCGCGGTGAATGAATATGTAATCAAACGATGGCAATAAAAATAGTGCGCGAAATCTTTTTAAAAAACCGAGCACAAGTGCAAATGTTTTAGCTACAATCTTGCCTTTGCCATACAGGGTGGTCCACGCCTTGTAGGATAAAAAGCTTTGTGTACGGTATGAATAACCCTGAGTAGATAGCTGATCCAGATATTGTTCGAACCGGAAACGTTGCGAAGGGGCCTCATCAAACGGATAAGGCACTAAAAACAAAATGGATTGTTTATTCTTCATTCCCCGGCAAGATGTTTATATTTTTAACAATTTTGCATCAAATTCCTGTACGATCAGAAAGCCTTAATGTCATTCAGAAAATCCATAATCACAACGTTAGGGCTCAATATCTACACCTTTATAATTGGTTTCTTTAACTCTATTATTTCTACACGAATTTTAGGAGCTGAGGGGAAAGGACTTTTTGCGATTTATACGTCTTCGATTGAGCTGTTTGCGCTAGTTATAGGATTAGGCGTTCCGCAGGCGCTCATCTTCTTTGCGGCAAAGGATGAGATTAGCCGGTCGCGGCTTTTTTATTCTTCCTTCCTGTATATTACTATTTCGTCAGTTTTATTTCTCTTGATCGTAGCCTGCAGCTCGTGGTTTGGGTTTCAATCCTTCTTCTTGCCCGAACCGTTTACTTCAAACATCTATGTAATCATGATTGCCGTAAATTTTTTCGGCTTACTGGGGTGGTACTTTTTCATTTCGATACTCAATGGTCATAAGTTTTTTCCGCAAACAAACCTGGTCAGTTTTTTAACCATCAGCCTGACGTTCCTTTTTTACATAGGGCTGTTGCTTATCCCTTCCAAAGAAGGAGAATACAGGGCTAATACGTTTTATGTGATTCAAGTAGCGGTATCATTATTTACGGTAGGCATCACCTTGTACTTTCATAAAAAGCTATTGGGCAAGGTTACACCTGAACTTGTATCGGGTAACGAGGCAGGTTCTGTAATTCGGTATGGTATCGTGTATTACGTTTCCGGGTTTCTGTTGTTTGGTAACAGTAAGATGGATTACTGGTTCGTAAATTATTTTCACGGCCCGCACGACTTGGGAATTTATGTGCTGAGCTCTAATATAGCCTTGCTTATGTTATTATTCCCGAACGCAGCAGGATTAGTGCTTTCGGCATTTAAAGCTAAATCGGATGTTGAAGATATGGAAAGCCGTACAGCTTTCTTATGCAGACTAACCACATTCATTACGGTTGCAGCCAGCATTTTCCTGTGGTTTTTAGGAGAGTTTCTTATCGTACTGGTATACGGTGAGGAGTTCAGAGAATCAGCGTTTGTGCTTCGGATACTTTTACTCGGGGTGATCCCGTTCAGTGTATTCACATTGCTTAAGAATTATTTCGCAGGCGCAAATGATTTACGCTCATTTTTAATTGCCTCAGCCATCGGTTTTGCGCTCACCTTAGTGCTGGACGTGGCATTAATCAAGCCGTTTGGCATCATGGGTGCAGCCGTAGCTACGGTAGTTGCCTATTTGTCGAGCGCGTTTTATCTGATTGTTGTTTTTTCAAAGAAAACCGGTATCCCGATCCTGAATGTGCTCTTGTTCAACCGGCATGATTACCTTTATACAAAAGAGCTGATTTCAGGTCTTATCAAGCGAAGATTTCCATGATTAAAAAATTAATCAAGTTCCTTTCACTGCTGAATAAAAAACCTGCAGAGGAAAAAAATATTGATGCGTATTCATCCTCCGATATAATATCCTATTACAGTCAACAGGAAGCGCATCTTCAACCGGCAGAAAAAACAGTGCTGGAATTGCTTCGGAATAAATTACCACAGTTTACGATGCTTGACATTGGCGTGGGAGCGGGTCGTACTACTTCCTTTTTTGCACCCCTGGTAAAGCAGTACACGGGCATTGATTATGCAGCTGGTATGGTAGAGGTTTGCAAAAAACTCTATCCGGGTTATCGGTTTGAAGAAGGAGATGTCCGACAACTGAAATTTAGTTCCACCACGTTTGATGTTGTTCTGTTTAGCTTTAACGGGCTCGACAGTATCTCTTCTTACGACAGGCTGCTGGCATTAAAAGAGATTAACCGGGTGTTGAAGCCGGGAGGCTGTTTTGTTTTCTCAGCCCATAACTTAAAAGCGACAGGGTATCTGTTTAAATACACTGGATTCAATCCGAAAAGCTGGTATAAAACGTTTGTGCTGCGAAGTGTGAATAAGGGATATCGGACGTTCCCCGATAAAAAAGAAATGGTTGTTTTTGACGGGACACTCGGCTACCAGGTGAGCAACTACTACATAAACCCCAACCATCAGCTGAAGCAGCTTGCTGATGCCGGGTTTATCAACGTAAGCATGATAGGGCAATCCGGAAAACAATTAACGGAAGCGGAGGTTTTAGTTTCATCCGATAAGTGGATATACTTTATCTGCTATAAGTCTGAATAAAATGGTTATTGTTAAAACAGGTAAACGTTTCGGACTAACTACACAAGAGGTCTGGTTTGCAGAAGCTGACGCTCAAATTCCCGCGAGCAACCGGACAATTTTTTATCAGGCTCATGCTGTTCCAAAAAGTAATGTTTATCAGATTGAAGAATTTCACACACTGGCCATTGATCTGCATCAGCCGGAAGAAACACTTCATGCGAACATTAACCGAACCTTCAAATCCCACATCCGCAAAGCTGAAAAACTTAGCATTACGCATAGAGCACTTGATATGAATAATAGCAAGGACACGCTATCGTACCAGCAGTCATTCGCTGAATTTGTTAAACGAAAAGAAATTATTCCGTTACCGGATTGGCGCTTACAAGCTCTTGTTCAGGCCGGGGCATTGATTATCACAGTCATTGAGAAAGATGGAGTTCCAATCACCTTTCACGCATACGTTCATGACAAAATCCGTGTACGCCTCCTTACCAGTCATAACACCTCGCAAACTATATTTAACGAAAACGAAACGGGCCTTTGTAATAAGTTTCACCACTGGAGTGACATTCTATATTTCAAGGCTGCCGGCTTTCGGTGGTACGATTTCGGTGGCCTTAGTAAGGAGGAGGACAACGGGCGGGACTATTTCAAGAAATCGTTCGGTGGTGAGCGACAGGTCTTCTATCATTTCATAACTTGTACCGGATTGTTAAAGCTCTGGTTTGCCGTTCGCAGGCTGTTATGAATTCCCTGATAAAGAAAATATACTACGCACTGGTTAGACCTGAACTCACCAAAGATTACACGCTTTCGCTTGGATTTATTTTTCATACAGAAAGAATTTATGATGCAGCTGTCTTCAGCAGGTTGTTGACTTTTTGTAAGGAGTATCAAGCCATCACCGGAAAACGAGCGCT
>Ga0075156_10000288_pt1 | contig 25302 bp, 22 predicted proteins | sample JI81AbrownDNA_FD_70966 | JGI IMG/M metagenome (GOLD analysis project Ga0075156, IMG submission 70966) | Wastewater effluent complex algal communities from Wisconsin, to seasonally profile nutrient transformation and Carbon sequestration -... | ecosystem: Engineered > WWTP > Effluent > Algae...
CAATCAGGGTGCCCGCAGGTTGCCGAAGGCTGTCGATCTGAAGGCCGGTGACACAGTGCGGGTCCGCTGCACTCACAACGCTGGGCTGCGTTCGCAGCTTCCTGCCCTGAAGGGCACCGACCCGCGCTACGTCGTATGGGGCGAAGGAACAACGGACGAAATGTGCCTAGGCGTTCTGGTAGTCACGCATCCCAGATGATTCTTGATCAACGGCCAACTTCGCTTGGCGCAGTGATGGGCGCGCAAGGTACTTGGCGGCGATCGCTCCGAACCCGAGGCCAATCATGTAGCCGGTCACGTGGCCGAGTGCGGTGAAGTTCTCAGGGACTTGGAACAAGCCCATCGTGGAGAGCCAGGCGATTCCAAGAGCGAGGTACACAGCCCGCCACGCGAGGTTTGGAATTCGCCAGAAGACCATTCCGAGCAACGTAGCGACGACGTAGCTGACGCCGTAATCGTCTGTGGTCCTGATGGATTGGTCGTACCAACCGACAGCCAGCCCGTAGTTGATTGAGGCCATCGTGATCAAAGTCGGAATCGTGTTGCCCAGGAACGCGAAGAGCAGGGCCCACTTCGCGCCGATCCATCGCTGAAGGACGATGAGCAGAACAACCGTCATGGTCGTCCACAGCACGATCGAGCCGTCAGCGACGAGCGCGCTGGCGATCAGCACCATCACCGGATGGTGCTCCATGTTTGACATGTTGGTGGAGATGGTCTGGCTGAGGCTGTCCCACTGGGCTTCGCTGAGGCTAGTTGTGACGAAGTAGGTGGAAATCAGGATTGCCCCATATGCCAACCCGAGCCAACTTCGGCTCAAGAACTGCCCGATCGGGCGCAGGGTGGCATCGAGGTACATAACGTTGTGATGCCCGCCGAAACCTGCGGCAAACCGGAACGTGAGCTATCCAACGCCGATCAGTCTGCGGTGGTAATTCCTAGCGTCTTGGCAGTGGGCGATACCGGCACATCGTCCTTGTTCGGGAAGGTACCGAGGACGTGGTCGCCGAGGTGGTTAGTCACGCCCATCCAGTAGTTCTCATTGCGGTAGTGGTGAAGGCGGTGCGCGCGCTCGATATATGCGGCGTAGCGGTTCTTCGGCTTGCATCCTGAATGGACGTAGAAGTGAGTCCACTCGTAGACATTCCCAATCGCAGCTTGGGTGACCAGGATCGTCAACGCAATGGGCAGCGGGAAGATCAGCAACACTAGAACGACGAGGATCGGCAGGCCGATAATCAAGGAACGCATCGGAATGAAGACAGCATCGATTCGCTTGGGATCAAGGTGGTGAACGCGGTGCTTCTTCGCGAGGTGGAGGTCCACCTGGCGCCCGGCAACCTCCCTGGGGCGAAAGTGGAGGATGAAGGTGTGGATGAGCCATTCGACGAATGGCTGGGCGGCAACCAGGACGGCCACAACAACGAGGTCCCACCAGCTCCACTGACCGACGACGATGCGGGCGATGAGAGTCGCGGCGAGCAAACCGAGCAGTAGGCGTGGGCTCGGATACCGAATGTAAGTGGCGAATGCGTCGCGCATGCGGGTGTTCCCGCTGAAGCGAATTGGGGTCGCTGTTGTGCTCATCCTTACTCCAACGCCGCTAGTAGTTGTGCCCATTCTTCGGAGCTTGTTTCCAGCAATGACTTGGCCGCCCGTTCGGCGGCGGGTGCATCACCGGCGCGAATTGCGCTGACCATCTGCCGGTGCCCACTGACGTTGCGGAGTTCGGGCTCAACAACGGCGGCGATGACCTCGCGCATGGGCCGGTACGTCGCTTCGAGTCCGTTGTAGGCCAGGCGGTAGCCGATGTTTTCTGAGCCGATGACGACGGTGGCCCAGAACTGAAGATCGAGGTCTTGTTTGACGAGGACGTCGTCGGTTTTGTCGAGGCGATCAACAATGCCGCCGAGGTCGTCCGACAACTGCGGGCTGGTTCGCATCGCGCACAGGCGGGCCGCATCGGCTCCGATGCAGATGCGCATCTCCAGCATCGACCGCAGCACGATGGCGTCGATCGAACCGTCGGCGTGCACAAGCAGGCGCCCGAGCATCTCGATGTCTGTGCCGGATTGGAAGTCCCGCACTCGGGTTGATCCACCGTGGCGGATCTCCACCAGTCCTGCCTGCGCCAACCGTTGCAGGGCCTCCCGGACAACGCTGCGGGACACGTTCAACTGTGCGGCGAGTTCCCGCTCGGCGGGCAGCGTCGTGCCCGGTTCCAGGCTGCCGTCGACGATCTGTTCGCAGACCTGGTCAAAGACCGCGTCCGCGCTACGCCTCGTCGTCACCTCGCTGAACATTGCCCCAACCTACCACTGGTCTGACCAGTAGACCAGTCGCGCGAATGATCCGGTCGGCGCATGGTGCCCTCCCGCAAACCCCCTCCGTGTTGGGGCTTCCCGCCGCGAAACGGCGCTTTTAGCCCCAACACGGAGGGGGTTTGCGGGAGGCGGGGCCACATGTGACCTCCGCCTCAACGTGTCAACCGGATGGGTGAGTGTCCGATATGTCCATATGAAGGGCGGGCATCACTTACTTGCACCGCATGGAGGACTCGACCGAAGGTCAGCCGCACAGCTGGCAGACCACGATGAGAACGATCGGTTGGTAGAGGCGAGCTACGCGAGAGACCAGAACCCGCGTCGGCATTGACCCCCACCGTGCACTGACAGATCGTGCGCCTGGCGCAGCAGACCCGACACAAGTCGCAGGTTGCGCGCCAATGATTCCCGCACTCCATCAGCATTTGGAGCTCTCATTATGAATTCATCCGCTATTCGTATTTCCGTTCCCGTTATCGGTGCCGCGATCCTGGGCGGTGGTTTGCTCGCCGCTGGCGCCGCACCCGCCAGCGCCGCCGAGTTGAGCACGGCCTCGCCGGTCGTCAGCCAGAAAGACATCGCGAAGTACCACCTGAGCAAGAAGCAGATCAAGGACATCAGCACGGCGAAGAAGTTCGCGAACACCACGAAGGCCAAGCAGGTTCGCTGGCGCGAAAGCAACAACCGCTACACCGCGCGCAGCGGTAAGTACACCGGCGCGTGGCAGTTCGATGGTCAGACTTGGCGTTCGCACGGTGGCAAGCAGTTCAGCAAGGAAGCCGCCAAGGCGCCGAAGTGGGCGCAGGACTACGTGATGTGGCGGACGCACAAATCGCGCGGTTGGCAGCCTTGGGGTGGCTAATCCATCTCAGGAAGCGTGACGAGCTAGTCGAGCGATTCCGACACGTTGACATCTGAGCCGTCGACACGGACATCAACTTCTCCGGGCCGCCGCATCGAAGGAACCTTTGGGTATTCGTGCGGCGGTTCGGCATGTCCGAACAACCAACCCTGGCCGCAGTGCCAACCGAGCTTGCGCAGCAGGCTCTCCTGGCGGGCGGTCTCAATCCCCTCGGCGATGCCCCGCAATTCAAGCCGGTCTGTCAGTTCGATGAGGCCTGACACGAGGCGACTCGTTGGGCCCGTCGCGTCCTGGGCGAGACGATCCGCAAAAGCGCGATCGAGTTTCAGGCCAGACACGGGGTAGTCGAGCAAGGTCGCAAGTGACGAATAGCCAGTACCGAAGTCATCGACGTAGATGCCCACGCCCGCATCCGTCAGCGAAAGCAGATCGGCGCGCGCTGACTTTTCGAGGTTCAGAAGCGAATGCTCGGTGATTTCGACGACCAGCTGTTTGGGGTTGGCCCCGGTTGCATGCAGTTGATCAAGAATCGCGGCAGCGAATCCTTCGCTTTCAAGCTGGGACGCTGAGGCATTTACGCTCATCATTTGGTCGCTGCGCAGGAACGGAATCCGCGAAATTGCCTCGTGCAGAATCGGTCGCCCAAGGTCCGTGATCATTCCGGAATCCTCTGCCGCCGTGATGAATTCGCTAGCCGCGATCACACCGTCAGGAGTGATCCAGCGAGCAAGCGCCTCGTAGCCGAGAACGCGGCGGTCAGTGAGGTCAACAATTGGTTGGTACCAGGCGTGGAACTGCCCGGCGTCAATGCCGGAACGGATCCGCCCGTTTAACCCGATTCGTCGCGTCGCCGCCGCGCGAATCGAATCGTCGGCGAGTTCCCAGCGGTTTCGGCCGGTGTTCTTGGCTTGGTAGAGGGCGGCGTCAGCATCGCTGAGCATGTCGTGCGCGCTCTGGGACGTGCGCGAGACCGCGACGCCGATGCTCACGGTTACCGGCACGCGCTGGCCATGGCTCCAGAAGTCGCAGCGCGCGATTGCGGACCGCAACTGCTCGGCGAAATCAGTAACGCCGGTGGCATGTGATTGTTTGCCCAGGACCACCGCGAATTCGTCGCCGCCGAGGCGCCCGATGCAGTCAGTGTTGCTGACCTGTGCCGCGAGCGCCGCTGCGACCTTCTGCAGAACCTCGTCGCCCGCGGCATGTGAGATTCCGTCGTTGACTTCCTTGAACCTGTCGATATCGACAAAGAGGACTGCAACCTGTTCGTCAGCCTGTCGATTGGTCAGAGCGTCCGTCAAGGCCTTGATGACTTCATCGCGGTTGCGCAAACCGGTGAGAAGGTCGTGACTGGATCGGTAGGCGAGGTCGGCCATCGCGGCCTGCGCCGCATGACGTGCCATGACCTCGTCATTGATGCATCGCAGGGCTTCGATGTGGCTTCCGTCGATCAGCGTGCGCGACTTCTTCGACACCCACACCCATTGGCCGTCGCCATGCCGAATTCGGAACTCGGTGCCGGTATCAAATAGTTCCCCAGGGCGTTCGCCACCTAGGTACTCGTTCGGTAGATCATCCGGATGCACGAGGGCGTCGAATGGAGCAGTAATGAACTGTTCAGGTTCCCAACCAAGGAGATCGCGCACAGAACCGGAGACCCAACGGCGCACGCCTGCTTCGTCAAACCGGATGACGATGTCGGCGGCATTTTCGGCCAGGAGTCGAAATTCGCGTTCGCTGTCACGTAGCGCTTGCTCGGCGGCCACCTGGGCCGAGATATCGCGAATCACCGAGATAACGCCGTCGACCGTGCCGTCTTCTCCTCGGTGCGGAGCAGAGTGAGCCTCAACCCAGCAAGAATCACCAGTCTTCGTCAGGAGTCGGAAACGCAGGCGTACATCTTCGGTCGAGATGTCGCGGGTTTGTTTGGCGACCTCAGTGAGATAGCGGTCATCTTGGTGAACAAGATTGGCGGCGGGTTGGTTGATGAGGTCGGCGGGCTCCCAGCCAAATTGAGCACTTGCTGGTGATGCCCACAGCACTTTGCCATCTCGAATCCACAGCACGAGGTCGCCGGTGTTGCTAGCAAGCATCCGGAACTTGCGCTCGCTGGCTTCTAGCGCCTTCACTGCCTGAACGTCATCAGTGACATCAACGATGCTGCCGCCTGAGCCGATCAGGCTGCCGTTGGAGTCGTAGACAGGGGTCAAAGTGACCTGCCCCCAGAAAGTTGCGCCATCAGCGCGCACGTATCGGGCACGCCAGCTCGCGCCGCCGCTTTGCGCGGACGAACGACTGGTGAGTTCGACGATGCCCTGTACCTCATCTGGGTGGATCAGCGAGCGCAGCGTTCGGCCGATGAGTTGCGCCTTGGTCATCCCGAAGAGTCCACAGATGGAGTCGTTCGCAGCGATCACTTTCGAGTCGGTATCGATGAATGCGTACCCGACTGGTGAGGATTCGATCAGCGGAATCCAATGCATCGCATCGTGGGCCGTGGATCCTGCATCGGAGGGTCCGAGTCCATGCGCCGAACTTGCCTGCGCCGAAATGAAGTCAGCAGTCATGCCGCCGCGCACCTGCCCGAACTCGTCACGAGGTCCTGGCGACGCACTATGAGTGCTGCGGAGACTCGGACGGTGGTGGACACAAGAGAAGAGAGTACCTGCGAAATCCCGCATGCGAATTCGATCTGAGAATTCTCCTCGGGTGCCGGGCAGTTCGCCGAACGTCTGATCTCCAAATTGCGTTCGGATCCTTGGCTGCAGTGCAATGACTCGGTGAGGGTTCGGACGAAAGCGATGACTGCGGTGATGGCTGCTGCAGTGCTCTCGTTGACCGCTTGTATGTCGCAGCCACCGGAGGCGGCCCCCGCCGAAGCGGACAACCTGTGGCAGCAGGCCCGTGAAGTCACACCGGGCGAGCCGTGGCTCGTCGGAGTTGGTGACTCCTTCATCTCCGGTGAGGGTGGGCGATGGGCCAGCAACGGCACCAGCAATGCGCAGATTCCGTGGAACGGCGGGTGGCTGCTCGGGAGCAGCGACCAGGCCTACGGAGATGCCCCCAACGGCACGGAGACGATTCCGTATTGCCACCGCAGTGCGACGGCCACCTCGTTTGTCGGCGACGGGTGGAATGTCAAAAATCTGGCATGTTCGGGCGCTATGACGACGAGTTTCGTCAATGTCTACGACCGGGCGAAGCCGGGGATCGACTTCGCCCAGCAGACGACCAAGGCTGGCACAACCTTCGTCGGGCAGGCGCAGCTGCTTCAGGACTTCGCGAAGGACCACGACGTGAAGGCGGTGGCGCTGTCGATCGGCGGCAATGACCTGGGCTTCGCCGACATCATTGCGACCTGCCTCACCGATTGGGTTGTTGGTACCACCTGCAGCAATTCCGACTTCATAGCCGCTCGCATCAATCCGGCGGCCAAGGAGATCATCACGGCCCGGGTGTACCAGGCAATCGAGAACGTCAACAAAGCGATGACGACCGCCGGATACAAGCCCGATCAGTGGCGGCTCATGATTCAGTTGCCGCCCTCGCCGGTGCCGCCAGCGGCGCTGGCGTCGTATCCGGATGTCGGCTTCAGTCGCCAGATCCTCGGCGGCTGCGGAATGCTCGACGCGGATTTGAATTTCGCCAATGACACTTTGCTGCCGTTCCTCGATTCGACAATTGTTGCCGCGGCTGACAAGGCGGCGAAGAGCAGCGGAAACGCGCCCATCACAACTGTTGACATGAAGGAAGCGCTCGTTGGCCATCGGCTGTGCGAAGAGGGGACAACTCGACCGGATGCCGGAACTGGAATCCCACCCAACGGGTTCTCGCAGAACACCGAGTGGGTTCGGTTCATCTCTGTTCTTGCAGCCGAGGGCTACGCGGAATCGTCCGAAGCCCAGGAGGCCGTGCATCCGACCTACTTCGGCCAGCGCACGTTGTCAGCCTGTATGCGTGCGGCGCTCTCCCAGCCGTCATCTACCCAGGAAGTGTTCTGCACGCGTGACGACGTGCTGAGCTTCAACGAGGATGCGCAGCCTGCAGTCACCGTCACACCGGCAAAGCTGCCGTACTGACAACTCGCCAGTTGGGAAGAAGTTGCGCTCCTGAGGTTTAGATGGGACAGCGTCCGGGTAAATCAGATTCAGCGCACCTGCTCAGTGACCTGACTCAAGGAGAATCCGTGAAGAACAATCGCCTCACTCGCACAGTTGCAGTGCTCGGCTTGGCAACGGCCGGATTGGTCGGCGGTGCCAGCATGGCCACCGCGGCAGAACTGCCGGCCCAGTCGACAAAGACCGTCGCCAGCGACCACCAGGATCCGGCGAAGATGTTCGCTGCTGGCGTTCGGATCCACTACAAGAACGACACCGACCAGAAGATCAAGTTGACCAGTGCGGCGAAGTACCCGACCACCGTCTACCTGGACCCCGGAATGACTGGGTCGGTTGCTGGGCAAGCAGTCACGGGCACCGACATCTACGTGAAGGTGGACTACCTGCGCGAAGACAAGAGTGTCCTGATGTGGGGAAAGAACTCGGAAATCTGGCGCCCAAGCATTGGCTTCGGCACGGAGTTTGGCTCGAACTGGGACCGCTACTCGGTCGACCAATCGCGCGACAAGTCAGAAGGCGGCAAGGACTTCAAGGTCACACGCAACAGCGACGGCAACTGGTGCAAGGAGTTCACCGTCAACGTCAAGTAGCCGGTGCAGCTGTCAGCGCCGATAGGCCTGACTTGATGTACCGACTAGCTGTTCCAGAAGGCGGCCATTTCGACCGCATCGTTCGCGGCCTGTTCGTCGCCGAGGGCGATTGCCTCAGGAACCGCTGATGGGTCCATCAGCCGGGCCATGTCCACCTTGCTTGGCCCGCGGGCGAAGGCTTTGGTGCCGGTTCGGTGCAGCTCGGTGAGTTCGTTGGTGAGGTTGCCGGGCTGGATCGTCATCGCGGCGACGTCTTGCTTGAGTGCGGCGCCGAGCGAAATCACCAGCGCCCGACCGGATCCGGCAACGAGGTCGCAGTGAGTCCCCGAACCGCTGACGCCGCCGTCCATACACCAACGGTCATGGATCGGTTGTGGGCTGAAGATGCCGGGCACTGCGCTGCTGGCAGCGGCCGCTCGAACTGAGGAGACCCCCGAATTCTGGGTGACCACTAGGCGCTCGCCGGTGTAGGTGTCGACGGTCGTGATCTGAAGAGCGGGCGAGGACCAGCCGCGGGCAGCAATCGCGAACCCTGTGCTGCGTCGCATCTCCGCTGCAGTGGGTGTGTGAGCCGCCAGCGCCGCGTGGCCAATCGCCTGGATCGTTTCCGGGCGGTTGTTGTCTGCCGACCGGAACATCTCGATCGCGCGGATCTGGCTGGGGTAGAAGTTCGACGCTGGTGCGAGCAAGCCAACAAGTGCCGGAACCTTCGCAATCCAGTTGACCTGTTTGGCGAAGCGGGCCAAGCCTCTATTCGACAGGATCGAAGCGACGACGGAGCCGGCTGATGTTCCGACGATGATCTCGGCTTGCTCAAGTTCAACCCCACGTTTGATCAATCCGTTGAGGTACGCCACCTGCCAGGCAACGAAGTAGACGCCGCCACCGCCGAGTACGAGCGTCCGCCCGGCGCCTTCGCCGTAGCGAGCATCGAAGGAGATCGGCCTTGCGAGCGCTTCATTGGCAGGGTCGAGTTCCACGGCCACAAGGGCGTCGGGATCTGTGGCCTCGGGTGCAGGGGTGTCCATGGCCGACGATCGTATGGCCGCAGCCCTCCGGTTGCATCTGCTGATTCGCCCAGACACCAGCATTCGGTGAGATTGACGTCCAGAGTGACCGAATCCACCGAATGCTGCTTTGTGGGCGTCCTACCGCTGCTTTAGAGTCGCTGCCGTGTACTCACAGACTTTTCAGATCCGCTGGGACGAGGTCGACCCGAACCAGCACATGCGCCACACCGTCTATTTGACCTACGGAGCGGAGGCACGCATGGCCGTGTTCGCTGAGAACGGGATCGACTTCACGACTGACGGCGGGATCGGAATCGCTCCGGTGCTATTCCGGGAAGAGGCCATCTACCGGCGAGAGGTTCCAATCGGAGCGCGAATTGAAGTCCGCACCGAAGTCACGAAGATTTCGGATGACGGCGGCCGGTGGTCGATGCGCCACGAAATCTTCCGCCCAGACGGTCAGCTCGCGGCGACGATTGACGCCGATGGGGCTTGGATCGACATGACTGCGCGCAAACTTGCTGTTCCGCCGGAGGAAATCGCGGCCCTGATGCGCGCATTGGTGCCGACCGAGTCGTAACACCTGCGCGCGACGTCAGGAACTTGGCCAGGTGGCGAGCGGGCGTTCGTGCGGTGGTCGCAGCCTGCGATTAGCTAGCCCGGCAAGGGCATCCGCGAGGACAACCGCAGTGTCCGCGGGATCGATCACTTCGTCGATCAGCATTGTTTCGGCCAGCCGGTAAGGGCTGTTATCGGCTGGGTCAACATCGGTCCCGACGACATTCGACGCAACCTGCGGATCCATAAATCCGACCTCGGCACCAGGCCAGGAAACGAGCAGGTCCGAACCCATCGCAGTTCCACCCATGCTGAAGAAAGCCATCCCGAAAGCCTTGCGAACGATCACCGTCAATTTGGGTGCGCCGCACAGCTCCCACGCTTGCAAGAAACGCATCGAGGCATCGAGCAACCCACCGTGCTCAACCTTCGTTCCGACCATGAACCCAGGGGTGTCCTGCAGCGACACGATCGGGATGTCGAATGAATCGCACAACACCAGCAGTCGGATCGCCTTCTGGCACGCATCTGGGCTGATCGTCCCGGCAGCCGATGCCGGTTGATTCGCGAGGATTCCAACCGGGTGGCCGTCGATGTGCCCTAGCCCGGTCACCAAACTGCGAGCGAAACCACCGCCCAATTCGAAGAAGCTGGACTCGTCGGTGATGGCCCCGATGAGGTCGCGGATGTCGTAGCTCTTGCGTCGGTCTTGCGGAACTATTTCGCTCAGGGCCGGGTTGTGAACACGCGGCGATGGGTTCGCCCTAGGCGCTCGTGACCACGCGTTCGACGGAAGGTACGACAGGAACTTGCGGATGGCCTCGTGGGCCTGCGCGGCGGTTTCCACTGTCTGATCGACTTGGCCCGTTCGCTTCGAGTGGACGCGTGTGCCACCAAGTTCCTCCATCGAAACGGCCTCGCCGGTGGCAACTTCGATCACGTTTGGGGAGGTCACCGCAAGGCACGTGCCGTCGACTTGGACGACAAAATCGCTGAGCCCCGAGATGAAGGAGGAGCCGCCGAATGAAGGGCCAACGATCGCAGTCACCACTGGAATCTGATGACGTCGCCCAGCCAGGCCCACCGGCGGCGGAACCATCGCGAGGCCCTCGGCTCCAAGCGCGTCAGGAATTCGAGCTCCGCCCGTCTGTCCGAGGTAGACGAATGGTTCCCCTGCCTTCAGTGCCTGGTCGAACACGCGGCCCACTTTGCGTGAACCGACGACCGAACTGCTTCCGCGACGAACGGTGATGTCGTCACCAGCAACGGCAACAGGGCGGGCATCAATGAGTGCGTGACCGACGACCTTGCCGTCGCCGGGAGTTCCGGCCCGCTGAGCTGGATCGAGTGAGGCGGCAAGCGTTCCCAGTTCGCGAAAAGTGCCGTCATCGACGAGTTGATCGATGTGCTCCCGCACGGTGAGTTGCCCGTCGGCGTGGATTGCGTCAATGCGCTTCTGACCGCCCATGGCGGTGCGAACCCGGTCAACCTTCATGGTGAGTTCCGTGATCGGGTTGGCGGCATCGTCAGCCATGGGCGCTATCTCCGTTCGAACAGGGCAACAGACTCGACATGTTTGGTCATCGGGAAGAGGTCAAGGGCGCGCAATCTTGTGAAGCCGTAGCCAAGCTCGGCCAGGAATTTGGTGTCGCGCGCCAGCGATACGGGGTCGCACGCAACATAAACAATCGCGCGCGGTTTGCGGCGAGTGATCGCTGTGACGACGTCGCGCCCAGCGCCGGTTCGGGGTGGATCGACGACCACTACGTCGGCGTGCGATCGATGCCCGGCCGCGAGCCACTTTTCGACAGGTGCCCTGTGGTGATGGACCCATGCGAGGTCCGCGAGGTTCTTGCGCGAAAGGGTGCTCGCAGTCTTGTCACCTTCTACCGCGTCAACTCGGCCTGTCACGCCGACCGCGTCGGCAAGGAACGCAGCAAACAATCCGACTCCGCCGTAGAGGTCGAGGATCTTCTCGCCGTGTTGTGGCGAGGCAAAGTCGAGCACCGTTGCGACCAGGGTCTCGGGGGCTTGCGGGTGAACTTGCCAAAAGCCAGTAGCTGCGACGGTGAAGTCGCGCTCGCGCACGCGCTGGGTGACCACCGAATCCGCGTGAACGCCGACCAAGGCGAGCTCTCCGGTATTTGAATATGCCGCGATCAGGGCATCGTGCCCCTTGCCGGTCTCGTTAACAGTTGCCGGAACAGCAGCACTGATCTCGGTCACTGCGAGCGGGCAATCGGCGGCGGGAATGATCTGGTGTGAACGGGCAGCCCGCAGCCCGACGGTGCCCTGCTCGTCGATTGCGTACCGCATCCGGGTGCGCCAGTGCAGCCCGTCGCCGTCATCGAGCGCCTCGACTGTGGTGGCTTCGGTCAGGGGCTGCCCGGCGATCTCGTTAATCCCGCCAGTCCGGCGTAAGGCATCGGCGATCACTTGGGACTTGAGGTCTCGCTGGAACGCCAACTCAACGTGCTGCCAATCGCAGCCACCGCATACCTGAGCGAGCGAACACGGGGGGTCGACGCGGTGCGTTGATGCAGAAAGAACCTCGACGACATCGCCGCGCAGGAATGCTCCTCGCTTGCCTGATCCGGTGACAACAACCTTCACAACCTCGCCCGGAATCGCATCGCGGACGAAGATCACGCGCCCATCGAGGCGGGCGATGCACTGCCCACCGGCAACCGGGTTTCCAACCTCGACGGTGACGGTGTCACCAACTTGAGGAGCGGGAGTGGGTTCTGGGTCCGCGGTGGATTCAGCGGTAGGGGTCTGCGACATCAGGGCTCCAGTCTCTCAGCCGCCCCGGCATCAGTCGATGGTGACGTCGAGTCGGTCATGGCCGATCTTCGGGTCAACGCTGAGTTGAGCGTCCCAGTTGTGGTCACGCAGCAGATCCACGATGGCCGAGCGGGTTCGAGGTGCGGACGTTGTTGTCGCAAGCAAGCGCGCAAGATCGCCCTTGGCTGCTTTGTTGTGGTGGCTGACCGCGGTTCGACTTCCATTGGGGCCCAACTGCCAGATCTTGACTGTCAGTGCTTGTGAGGCCAGGTGCGGCGGAATCGGCCAGAACTTCACGTACGTGCCTGATCGCATGTCGATCACCAGTCCGTCACCGATGGAGTCCGACAGGGCGAGTCCAAGGTGGTGTCGCCAGAACCGGTCCACCTTGCCAACTTTTGGCAGCGTGACATCACCGGACAGCCGGTAAGCAACGATCGGATCGTCGGGGCGAACGATGCCGAACAGCGACGACGTGATGAGCAGACGGTTGGCTGCACGCTTGCGGGCCGCCGCGCTCAGGCTCCCAAAGTCCAGGGCGCCAAAAAGGACGCCGGTGTAGACCTGCCAGGCGGGAGCGGTATTCGCCGTTGCGAGTCCGGCATTCGCGCTGACCTCGTCACGCTGATTGGGTGAGAGGCCAAGCACGGTGCGGGCCTTTGTAGGTGTGCGCGTGCACATCCGAATCAAGGCATCGAGGACCTGCTCTCGTGCTGGCGTGAGGCACTCGTTTGCGAGGTCGGAAAGTTCGAGCGGCGCCCCGACCGCAGGTGCGGTCTTTCCCTCAGACGGCGGTAGCAGCACGATCATCAGTAGGTTCCTTCCGACAGACTGTGCCCAATTGGATCAGACCCAACGATGGAGGCATTCGTGACCACCTACGCGGTAATCGGAGCAGGAGCAGTCGGCGGCTTCTATGGCGCCAAGCTCGCTCAGGCGGGAAGTGACGTCCACTTCCTCTTCCGCGATGATGCCGAGTACGTGCGCACTAACGGCCTTGACGTTCGTTCGGTGGATGGCGACTTCGTCCTTGAGGATGTGTCAGCGCACGAAGAATGGTCCACGCTGCCGGAAGTTGATGTTGTCATCGTGGCAGTCAAGTCAAACGCGAATGCCGACGTTGCGCCGCGGATCCCTGCGATCCTGCGACCCGGCGGCGCTGTGTTGTTGATTCAGAACGGCCTCGGTTCCGAGCCACTGTTCGCGCAGGCAATCGCCAATCAAGGCGAGGTAATTGGCGGTCTGGCCTTCATCAACTCAGAGCGGACCGCGCGCAACCAAGTCACCCATATGGGCAATGGCGGACTCACCATCGCCGGGTACCTTCCCGACTACGCGGCCGCTGGAATTACCGACTGGATGCGCGCGATCGCAGCGGACTTCGAGGGAACGAGCGTTCCGATTCAGCTCGACGAAGACCTCGTGTTGTCGCGCTGGACCAAGCTGCTGTGGAACATCCCCTACAACGGTCTCTCGGTACTGCTCCAGGCAAGCACTGCCGACATCATGAATGACCCAAAGAGCACCGAGTTGGTGGAATCGATCATGGCTGAGGTTGTGGCCGCCGCCGCGGCAGATGGCCGCGAACTTCCCGCTGGCCTGCCGGAACTGATGCTCGAAGCAACGCGCACCATGAAGCCATACGCGACGAGCATGAAGGTTGATTTCGACAACAACCGGCCGCTGGAGGTTGAGTCCATCATTGGCGAGCCACTTCGTCGCGGCCAAGGCTTGGGCGCGCCCATGCCAGTGACTGAAACCCTGTATCGGTCGTTGAGTTTCATCAACTCGCGGATCACCTCGTCCTAAGGTGGCATCGTGCCCGCACTCCCGTCTTCGATCCGAGCTTGCCTCTTCGATCTTGACGGCGTCCTGACGGATACGGCTGCGCTGCACGCGGCGGCGTGGAAGGAATCGTTCGACGAGTACCTAGTGGCAAGTGGTTCGGCCGATGAGGATGCCTACCGACCCTTCGACATCGAGGTTGACTACCGGACCTTCGTTGACGGAAAACGCAGGGCAGATGGGGTGGCGTCCTTCTTCGACTCGCGAGGTCTTGACGTTCCCATCGAGGTTCAGCGTGAGGTCGCGGCAACGAAGACTGGTCGATTCGACGAGTTGGTTCGGACGCGTGGGCTCGAGGTCTATCCCGACGTCATCGGATACCTGGAGTACCTGCGAGAAGCCGGGATTCATCGCGCTGTCGTGTCGGCAAGTGAACACTGCGAAGCATTGGTGGCGGCGGCCGGAATTACCGACTACTTCGAATCGCGTGTTGATGGCCAGCGTGCCACCGCCGACGGGCTCGCTGGGAAACCTGCCCCCGACACCTACTTGGCGGCGGCAAGTGACCTCGGCTACGTGGCGGCGGACTGCGCCGTGTTCGAGGATGCGATTTCCGGGCTACAGGCCGGCCGGGCCGGGAACTTCGGCGCAGTAGTGGGCGTTAATCGCCGCGGCCTGGATTCACAGCCGTTTGTTGCCGCCGGAGCAACCGTGGTCATCGGATCGTTCGACGAACTGTTGGATTAGCGCCTCATTCGGTGAGATCGTCGACCCTGTTAGCGATTCCCACCGAATGTTGCGTGATTCGGGCGTTAGTCGCCTAAAGGTCTGCGGCAGGCTTACGGACGGTGAAGACCTTGCAGACATACGGAACCTCGAACGTGTCTTTGCCAGCGAGGTCGGGATGTGTTTGCGTCAACTCCCGCACGTCGGCTTCGATCTTGTCGCGACGGTCGCTGAGCGCCACGTGCGAGAACGTGCCGACGAGTCCGACTAGACCCTCGGGCGTACTTGTCTGCGTGAATGCGAACTCCTGCAGGTCCATCGCACCGAAAGGTTTGGCGAGGACTGGGATGTCGTTCTTGCGAAACCACTTGTACGAATCCGGCAACTCGACGACCTGTTCCATTGCCTTAAGCCAAGGCTCGTTGTCATCGCGCAGGCTCCAGACGATCGCGAGCACCCCGCCCGGACGAAGGACGCGGGCGATTTCCGGTACGGCGCGCGAGGGGTCAACCCAATGCCACATCTGGGCACCCGCGATCAGATCGGCGCTCGAGTCCGGCAACGGCAAGGCTTCGGCGCTACCGGCGAACGTGTCGGCGATTCCCTCGCGCGAAGCAAGTACCTGTCGCATCCGGTCGTCGGGTTCAACACCAATGACCCGGCAATCTCGCGCTGCGAATCCGACAGTCAATTGCCCAGTACCAGCGCCGATGTCAACGACGTCTGGGGTCCGTCCGGCACCGTTAACGAGTCCCAGGAGGTAGTCGAAGACCTCGGGCGGATACCCCGGTCGGAACTTGGTGTACGCGTCGGCCTGGGCGCCGAATGATTGGCGGCGTTGATCGGCCTCGGCGGTTCCGGGTGACGGAATGAAGTGGTCGCGACTGATGTCGTCAGGCACGGTGCGAGCTCCGAATCGAATGTCTTATGCGGCGTGGAACGCGGCGTCCCAGGCCTGCGCGAATTTTGTATCTGAATCTGCCAGTGAGTCCAGCACAGCGCTCAGGGAAGCGGGGTGGTACATCAGCCCGTAGTGGCCAAGTCCGCGGTACTCAATCTGCTGAACCTCAAGCTCTGGGTGGTCAAGCTGGCCGTAGTACATCGGAACGATTTCATCCGACACCGAGTACATGCTGACCCATCGAGTGGAGCCCGAAACTGTTTCTTCATCGATTTGACGAAGGGTGTCGCTGCCCGGCCGCAGTTCGCGAACGAGGTGTCCAACCAACGGAAGTACCGACCCAGGTCCGTATGCCCACGGTGTCCCGCGGTGTGGGCTACCAATGGTGATTCCGGTGGCGACGTAGTCCTGAATTTCTGGATGGCGATTGATCGCGGCGCGCAGCACGAGCCCACCGATTGAGTGGGCGACGACGTGAACAGCTGGCGCCGCTGATCGACCTGTGAATTCCCAGATGTGTTCAGCAACGATGTCCGCGCAGTCATAGAGCCGCCGACTAAACGTGTGGTAGTTGACCGATCGTGAAACGAACCCGTCATCGGTAAGTCGTCGTTGGAGTTTGTATGACCAGCTCTGGTTGTGGCCGAGGCCATGCAGCAACAGAACGGGCAACCGTCGCTCCGGCAGGTCGACTCGTTTGCGATTGCGGCGCAGGAAGTGCGGGAGCGGCTTCGCTAAGACACTGCTCACCGCATCCGAGGCACCGGACAGATACAGGGTGCCAGCGCTTGCGGCGTAGAGGGCTTCGCGTGAGGCGAATCGAACGGGCCGGGTCAACGCAGTGACGTCGACGACCTGTAACGATTCAGCCATTTCATACCCTTCGTTCCCGCAACGAGAGTCAGTGGCGTAATGGTGAGGCCACTGACCCTGGGTGGGCTACTCGGGCTCACCCATTTGCTCGGGGACCGCGGGAACGTCGCGCTGCTATCTACTCGCAGGCACCACTTCGTCGAGCCAGTCGTAGACGCGCTGGTGATAGAGCGACCGGTTGAGCGTTTCGCAATGCCCACCCGCACCGTCGCTCTCACTGAATTTGATCAGCGTCTTCGTCGTTGCCCCGAGTGCGTCGAACAGGACCCCAGCATTCTTCGCCAGCGGATCTGTCGCGTCTTGAGTGATCGCGGTTGGACACGTAATGTTCGCCGCGCGGTCAGACAGGACGAACTTGCACAACTCGACGGCATATCCGGCGAAGTCCGGAACGCCATTGACCCAGAATCCGCGCTGCACGATGCGCCACTTCATGACCGGATCGGCATCCGGGGAATCGAGCCATTGCCCGATGGGATCCAGTTTCGTCAGGTCGATGTTGGGGAACGCGGCCTTCTCGTCGTCGGTAAGGGGGAGCATGGTCACAACGTTGTCGCGCTGATCCCACTGGCCAGGGTCTGCCACCAGCGCCGCGAGCCGGTCGGCGTGGGTCGCGGCGGCTCGTGGCGCGAGGTAGCCACCCAAACTCCATCCGGCAAGGACGACTGAGTCACTGGCGACCTCTGGACGCGCAGCAATTACGTCGAGAACTGGACCAACCACTGCTTCCCAATCCGGCCGCAAGCTTGCGCCATCACGAATCAGGCAGCGACCCTGACCTGGGCCATCGAACAGCACAACGTTCCAACCGCGATCGAGGGCAGCCAAGGCATGAGCGAAATACATTTCGTGAACGTTCGAGTCGTAACCGTTTGTGTGCACGATGGTGCGTCGCGGCGTCCCCGCGGCATCAGGCGAAAGGAACCAGGCGGGCATCGCCAAGCCATCGAGATCGACCTCAATGAATTGCGCGTAATGATCAACGAGTCCCATTGCCTTCGCGAAGGCTTCGTCGGATGCCGCAGCAGCTGATTTCAATCGAGGGTCGACGGGCGCGCCATAGATCGGCCAGTAGGAAAGATCAAAGTAGGTGGAAGCACGCAGGTATGAGTCGCGCGCGCTGGCGCGGTGGCCAGCCGCTGCGCTGTCATCGCCTTGCGCAGCGACCTTGCTTGCCAAGTCAGCGAATGTGCCTACCCAGGCATCAACTCCACCGTCGCCGATGGTGGAGATCGCCGACATGATCTCCCCGACCTCGACGCCCCCGCCGCGGGCGCGAATCAAAGCACGTTCGGAGAACATTTCGAAGAGTGGGTTATCGCTGAACACCTGCACAGCTTGACCCGCCTGGCACTTATTGGCAAGTATTCGCTCAACGGAAGGATCAACATGGCAGAGATCAAAACCACTGCAAACGATGCCAGCGTCGACGAGTTCTTGGCAGCCGTTGACAATGACCAACGGCGAACTGACGCGCAGGAACTGTGCACTCTGATGCAGGCAATCACGGGTGAGGAACCCGTCATGTGGGGCCCGGCGATCGTCGGCTTCGGGACGACTCAGGCGACGTACGCCAACGGCAAGAAGGTCGATTGGATGAAGGTGGGATTCTCCCCGCGCAAGGCGAACCTGTCGCTCTACCTCACGTGTGATCTTGATGAGTTGAGTGATCAGTTGGCCGACTTGGGTACGTACTCCCGTGGAAAGGGATGTTTGTACATCAAGAAGCTAAGCGATGTTGATCAAGATGCCCTCACCGAGTTGATCGAGGTTGCCCTGGCAAACGTTGGCGAGTGACTGGCCCAAGATCGCCGAGGCCGACCGGTACCCCGGCTGAGGACCAACCGCTACAGCTGGGGGTTGAGGACCAGCTTTCCGGTGGTTCCGCGTGACCGCAGCGCCTCGTGCGCAAGTCGCGCGTCAGCCAGCGCGTATTCGCCGCCAGCAACCACGCGGAGCTGGTCGTCAATCGCTAGTTCAAACAGTTCCGACATCGCTTGCCCCACAACATTGCCGGGCAGGCGGAACGCATGCGGGAGCCACATTCCGGCGATCGTGGTGGAGTGAACGAGCAAGTTCGTCGGAGCGATCGGCTTTGGTGCCTCTCGGCTGGCCTGGCCGTAGAACCCCAGCCGACCAAACGGCGCAAGTGCATTGACGCTCTCATCGGTAATACGTCCGCCCGTCATGTCGAGGATGACGTCGACGCGCTTGCCGCCATTAGCCTCACGGATCGCCGCAGTCATGTCCTGAGCCTGCGAATCGATGGCAACGTCCGCACCAAGTTCGAGTGCCAGTTCCCGCTTCTGAGGTGAACTCGCTGTGGCGATGACGCGACCGGCACCCCACGCCTTCGCAAGCTGGACGGCGACTGAGCCGACACCACCGGCAGCTGCGTGAACGACCACAGATTCACCGGAGGCCATGTGGGTGGACCGACGCAGCAGCAGCCACGCGGTTGTTCCCTGCACGATCATTGCCAGAGCCGAAACATCATCGATCGACTCCGGCACGTCATAGGTGGTGCTACGCGATGCGACGGCGCGCTCCGCGTAGCCGCCACTGGCCAACAGCGCGACAACACGGCGACCATCGGCAGTGGTGCCCACCACCTCACCGCCAGGAATCACCGGAAGCTTGGTCTCTGACAGGTACGAGTTCTCGGCCTGGTGGGTGTCGGCGTAGTTCACTCCTGCCCGACTGACGTTAATGAGTAGCTCGCCTTCACCGGGGATCGGTTCTGGAACATCCGCGAGGTTCAGAACCTCGGGTCCACCGAATTCGGTGATCTGAATGGCTCGCATGAGGGACGCTCCTGACGACTAGACAACCCGAGTGCGCCAGACTGGCGCAGACCCACCCTAAAGCCGCTTGGATTGGACTCGCCTCATGGGCAGTTGGAATGACGACAACATCGGTGACCTCACCGGCCTCAATGCAGTAGTGACCGGCGCGAATTCAGGTGTCGGCTTCTACACCTCGCTGGCATTGGCCCGCAACGGCGCAAATGTGGTGATGGCCTGCCGGGACGAGTCACGATCCCAGAAGCCGTTCAACGAGGTGTCCGCCGCCGCAACCGGGGAGGTCGAGCTTCGGACGTTGGACCTCGCGGATCTTGATTCCGTCGCAGAGTTCGCGGCAGGGATGAACGCGGATTCAGATTCGCTCGACATCTTGGTGAACAACGCGGGCGTGATGGGCGGGCCGCGGCGTTCTACGGCACAAGGTTTTGAGCAACAGATGGGAACCAACCACCTGGGCCACTTTGCCCTCGCCGCGCAACTGTGGCCGCTGTTGACCGCTGCTGCGGCGCCACGAGTTGTATCGCTGTCGAGCCTTGCCGCCCGCAGTGGATCACTCGGTGCGGACATGACGCGCGACGACCTCGTCGACCCGCAGCCGTATCGCCCGTTCCCCGTGTATCAGAACACCAAGCAGGCGACGCTGCTGTTCTCACAGGAACTCGCACGTCGGGCAACGGCCGCCAAACTCCCGCTGGTCTCGGTCGCAGCTCACCCAGGAGTGAGCTCTACGAATCTGTTCAACCGCCAACTGCGCGAACGCAATCTTGGCTTCGCTGTTCCCGTCGTAGACGGTTTTGGAAAGGTCGTCTTTCAGTCACCGAAGGCTGCTGCCAACCCATCAATTCGTGCGGCCACGGACATCGAAGTTCGAACGGGCGGATTCGTCGGACCCGGGTCACTCGGCCAGATTCGCGGCAGTGCCGAGATCATCTCCGTGTTTGGCCCAGGACGTGACCCTAAGACCGCCGCCCGATTGTGGGAACTGTCCGAGGAGATCACGCAGACGAGTTTTCCGATCTAGTCGCTGGGCGATACTCGACCAGCGCGCGGGCGGTCAACCCGCAATGAAGCTGAGGCGCACGTGCCGATGAGGGTTATCGCCGTTGGGGTCGACCAGCACCACGCTCTGCCAGGTTCCGAGCGCCAACCTGCCGTTGAGGACCGGGATCGAAACTGACGGACTGATGAATGCGGGCATCACGTGGTCGCGGCCGTGCCCGAGGCTGCCGTGCCGGTGACGGTAGATGTCCTTAGTCGGCAGCAGGCCCTCAAGTGCGAGCTCCAAATCGGGTTCAGTGCCAGACCCAGTTTCGATGATCGCGACACCTGCTGTGGCATGCGGCACGAAGACGTTGACCAGGCCATCGCCATCACCGGAGCAGAAGCGTGCGATTTCATTCGTAAGGTCAGTGACGAGTCGGTTGCCTGTGGTCACGGCGAACTCAGTCGATTTCACAGCGATGCCTAACCGGCGACGGGCAGATCTTCGGCCGCTGACGTGTCATCGGCGACTGAATCCTTTGGCAGACCAAGGGATGCCATGAGACCAAAGAAGACGAAGATCGCCGCGACCAGCGCAGTTAGCTTCGCGGAATCGGTGTAGGCGGCCTTGGCGTCCTCGACGATGGGGGCAAATGCCGGGTTCTTCTCCATTGCCACGATCGCCTGTCCTGCACTGCCCTGGACGCTGTTGACGATCTGTTCAGCCTGGGGGGTCGAGACGCCTGGCAGGTCGTCGAGCTTCTTGCCCAAGTCGTCTCCAAGCCCTGTGAACAGCACTGCTCCGAGGATCGCAGCACCGAGTGCGGAACCGACCTGACGGAATGTCGACGTCATGGCCGAGGCCTGGCCGCTCTTCTCCAGCGGCACGTCGGCGAGTACAACATTTGTCAATTGGGCAGATGCGAATCCAAGACCGGCGCCGTAGATCATGAGTGGGATTACCAGCCACCACGGTGACCGCGTCGTGCTGAATCCCCAACCGATTCCGATGATTCCGATGATCTCCAGAATCATGCCGAGGCGAACTACCTGCGTGGCACCGAGGCGTGCGGAGACGCCGCGGGCCGCGCCACCGGCCAACAGCGTTCCGACGGCCAGGAATGCGATCAGTGCTCCCGTCGTCAACGGGTCGAGACCGGCGACGCTTTGAAGCCACAGCGGCAGCACGAACAAGATGCCGAACTCGCCCAGACTCACAACGAGGGCGACCACGTTGCCGAATCCGTAGCGACGAATCCCGAACAGTGGAATATCGATCAGCGTGCCCTTGCCATTGCGGGTCCGCGGCAACTCCCACGCGACGAGTAGTCCGAGGAGTACAACACCGATAAGGAAGGCGAACGGGACTACCGACATGCCACCGGTATTGAGGTTGATGGGCCCCAATTGGAAGTCGTTGATCGCGGTCCACCAGCCATACGCCTGGCCTTCAATGAGCCCAAACACGATGAGTCCGAGCCCGATCGCCGAGAGCAAGACTCCGACGATGTCGATCTTGCCAACGTGAGGAACTTTCGTCTCCGGGACAGTGAGCAGAACGGCGATCGCCGATGCCACCGCGATGGGGATGTTGATGTAGAAGGCCCAACGCCATGAGAAGTCCTGCGCCAACCAGCCACCAAGCAGCGGGCCAAGCGCGGCAGCACCACCGAAGACCGCACCCCACAGGCCGAAGGCAACTGCGCGATTGCGACCGGTGAACAGAACGTTGATGACGGCAATCGAGCTCGGCAGCATCATTGATGCACCGACGGCCTGGATCGCCCGCGCCGCGATGAGGAAGTCAGCGTTCTGAGACGAACCGCTGGCGATACTTCCAACGATGAAGATCACGATTCCGGTGATGAACAACAGCCGTCGGCCGTACTTGTCGGCCAGCAGTCCAACGGTGATGAGCAGCGCCGCAAACACTAGCGAGTAGATCGAGTTGATCCATTGAGCATCAGTTTGGGTGAGGTCTAAGTCATCGACCATCGTCGGCAACAACACATTGACGACGCTGCCATCGATGATGATCATCGAAAGCCCCAGCAAGAGGGCCGCGAGTGCCCACCACGGGTGCTTAGGTGTGGCCGTCGCGCTCAGTTCGCCGTCCGTGCCTGATCCGGAATTCGCTGAATCGTGCGATACACCCATGCTCACGATGTAAACGCTAGCGTTCCACGAGTGGCCGACGCAGATCGTCGCGAGGGGCAACCGAACCGTCATCGGCGGTAGCGTCTTGGACCGTGGCACCTCATTGGCTTCGGATTCCGGGTGGGCGACTTGTCGCCTCCCATGCCGCGCGTGCAGGAATCTTGGTGTCGTCGGCCGGAGTCGCCGCCACCTTCCCTCGCGGCCTACTGCCGCGCAGCGTCGCCGACCAAGCGGTTGCCACTGGGATTTGCACAGCGGCCATCTACCAAGCCACCGTCACCGCACACTCCGCAGCGGAGACGCTCGCGCTGTTCACGACGGGTACGCACGGGATGCGCGGTCGCGAACCGGACCCCACCCGCCTCATGGTTGTCGACCTCGCATTTGCTGCCACTGGGGCATTGATCGATCAAGCACTGCCGGCCAAACCCAACGAGGCGTTGCCGATTTCGATCACACGTTTTGTCGGGCAGACGCTCATGCTCGGAGGAGCAGCAGGTGCTGTGGTCGCAGTCGTCGATCAAGGGCTTGCGCGATTGTTTCCTGGGCAGCGGTTGACCCGTCGTCCGATCGCAGTTGATGTGCTGCTTGGTGCATCGGTTGCCGGATTCTCGTTCTTCATCCGCCACCAGCATGCTCGGGAATTCGGCTTGGTGGATCCCAAACGGAGGGCGATCAAGCGTGCTGGCCTCATCAAGACGGCCAAGGCAAGCGTCGCCGGGATCGGAGCCGCTGCCGGAATGCTGATACTGGCTGGCGGTGAACAGTTCATCGCTCACAAGGTCAAGTCGTTGTTGGACGAGCGAGTTCGCCGAGTGGATATTGGCAGCCCGTTGGTTGGCCATGCCGTGGCGTTGAGTCTGTTTGGCGTGGCAGGCGCTGGCGCGTTTGTGGTCGCGAAGCGACGCATCGAAGCTGGCGACGACATTGTCGAGCCTGCATACCCGGAACCGCCCGCGAGCCCCGAAGTCACTGCCGGACCGAATTCGAACGTCGCCTTCGACGCGATCGGCAAAGAAGGCCGTCGGTTTGTGCTCATGGCGCTAACTGCACCAGAGATCAGCGCGGTCATGAATGAACCGGCGCGAGACCCAATTCGGATCGTCGGCGGATACGAGGCCGCGCCATCCACGGAAGAGCGGGCTCAGGTCTGCCTGCAGGAGATGGAGTCCATCGGCGCTTTTGACCGATCACTGATCTGCATCGCATCACCGACTGGTGTCGGTTACGTCAGCTACACGTTCGTCGAAAGCCTCGAATACCTCACGCGCGGCGATTGCGCGACAGTCATTCCGCAGTACGCGCTGGTTCCTTCGGCGATGGCCCTGTTTGACACCGCCGATGGAGTTGCCCTCCAGCGACGGGTGCTTGAGCTGACGCGTGATCGGATCAAGGAGCTTCCCGCGGACCGGCGCCCGAAGCTCGTTCAGTTTGGCGAGAGTCTCGGTGCCCAGGTCGCACTTGATGTGGCGTATCCAGCGGGCACCGACGAGTTTGACGAGCTAGGACTCGACGCCGGGCTGTACCTGGGAGTGCCATTTCGATCTGCCTCGTGGAACTCCTGGTGGAATGCCCGGGCTCTGTTTGACCCCAACGAGCAACTGCAGTTGGTGCCGGACTCAGACGCACTGTTCGAGAGCATGCAGGATCTGCCACACAAGAGCCGACACGTCATGGTGGTCCACGACGATGACCCCGTTAACAAGTTCTCGTACCGCCTTGTGGTCAGGCCGCCGTGGTGGATGGGACCTCCGATGACAAGGCCGCCGAAAGTTCCCCGCGAGACGATCTGGCGCCCGGTGACAACCTTCGTGCTGACCGTGATCGACCTCCTCAACGGGATGGACTTCAAGCCGGGCGAGTTTGTTCGCAAGGGCCATGACTACCGAATGGATTCGCGAGGGGCGACAGCTGCAACCTTCGGGTTGCCGTGCAGCGATGAACAGGCCGACGCGATTGACAATGCACTTCGCATCCGTGAACAGGATTGGGCTGCACGTCGACTTGTTGCCCGCAAGTTCGCTTCCGCACGCGAGTCCGTGACGAGGACTCTGAAGTCATGGGGAGTGTCGAGCGCGGACCTGGCAGATATCGAGAGCGGCGAGGGACCGTTGGTCGCTGATGTGAATCCACATTCGCCGATGCTGCCGAATCGATTTGGTTCCAGCGGCGTGCTGTAGTTCGCGAGTTTGGTCAGCGGGCCTGAGCGTCACTGCTCGCACGGGTGAGCCGGTCAAGGATTGCCACCCCAATGCCAACGTTCGGTGGAGCCAAGGCAATAACCTGCGTCAATCCTTGTTCATCGGCGAGGCGTAGCGCCGAGTAGAGCTCGCGTGCATAGTCGTCAACTGTTGCGGGGCTTGCCAGGCGAAACCAACTCGCGGGGCAAGCCGCGACGTCTTCGGGCAACCCGATGACGCCAACATCGGCGCCCAGGAGGTGACGGCGATATTCACGTTGAAATTCCGCAGCCGTTCGCACGACAGTGACTGCGGCCGAAGGCGCGTAGTGAGAGGCAAGCGCTCCGGGGACACGTTGGAGGGGCTGATCATCTGCGTCTAGAACCGGCACAAGTTCCGCGAGCTGATCCGCGCTGATTCCGCCTGACCGAGCGACCCGGACGCCGCGATCCGTGCAGATCGCGATGGTCGATTCCACACCGACCGTGCACGGGCCACCGTCGAGGATCAAGTCCGTCGGCTCAAGCAACTGCCCGATGTCCGCGGCAACGTGCTCGGCGGTTGTGGGACTAACTCGCCCGAATCGATTGGCGCTGGGTGCTGCAATGCCGGGCGGGAACTCCGACTGACTCTCCAGCGCCGCAAGCAC
>Ga0075156_10000289_pt1 | contig 25280 bp, 19 predicted proteins | sample JI81AbrownDNA_FD_70966 | JGI IMG/M metagenome (GOLD analysis project Ga0075156, IMG submission 70966) | Wastewater effluent complex algal communities from Wisconsin, to seasonally profile nutrient transformation and Carbon sequestration -... | ecosystem: Engineered > WWTP > Effluent > Algae...
GGACCCGAGGACGTTCAGGGAATGCCGGAAGGGGAACTCCTCCCTGCCAAAACGGAAGACGGTAAATTTAAATTCACACTTCATTATCCCAGTTACATTGCCTATATGACCTATGGCCCAAGTTCAGAAAAAAGAGAAATTCTCTATCGGGCTTCTACTACCCGGGCACCCGAGAACGGAAAAATCCTCGAAGAAATTTTAAGTCTAAGAAAAGAAGAAGCAGAGATCCTTGGTTTTCCTTCGTATGCACACCTGAGTCTTGCCACCAAAGTTGCCGACTCCCCTGAACAAGTATTAGATTTTTTAAGAAAGTTAGCTGCAAAAGCAAAACCGATTGCACAAAACGAATACAAAATACTAAAAGAATTCGCCGCTAAAGAGGGCTGTTCTGAGTTGAAACCGCATGATGTCATTTTTTATAGCGAAAAATTAAAAAAAGTTTCGTTTCAATATGAGGAAGAAAAATACAAACCCTACTTAGAAAAAGAATCCGTAGTGAAAGGAATGTTTAAATTTCTAGAATCCCTTCTAGGTATAGAATTTCGCGAAATTCAAACCAGAATTTGGCACCCGTCTGTTCTCTGTTATGAGATTTTGACTGGCAATGAAGTCAGATCCAGACTTTATCTGGATCTGGAGGCTCGGAAAGAAAAGAAAGGAGGAGCCTGGATGCATAATTGGAAACCTCACTTTGTAGATGAAAAAGGAAAAAAGACACTTCCTATTGCATTTGTGATTGGGAATTTTCCTGTAAGCACCAAAGAGCACCCATCCTTACTTAAACCTTCCGATGTCGTGACATTATTCCATGAATTGGGTCACGCTTTACATCACTTGCTTTCTCAAGTAAAGGAAGCATTTGTAAGTGGGGTCAATGGAGTTGAATGGGATGCCGTTGAGTTTCCATCTCAATTCCTAGAAAATTTTGTTTATGAACCAAAAGTTCTCTCACTCTTCGCCAAACATTACCAGACGAATGAGCCTATGCCTAAAGAATTCATTGATACGATGGTAAAGGCAAAAAATTTCCAATCTGCATTGGGTGTGGTACGTCAGCTAGAATTTGCCATCTTTGATATGGCCATTCACCAAGAAAGTCCGACAGAAAAGAGAGTTCAAGATATTTTAGATGAGGTAAGAAAAGAAGTTGGAGTGATCTTTCCTCCTTCTTATAATAAATTCCAAAACTCTTTTTCTCATATATTTTCTGGAGGGTACGCTGCGGGTTACTACTCTTACAAATGGGCGGAATTACTTTCTGCCAATGCCTTCTATAAGTTCGTTGATGATGGGATTTTTTCACCCACGTTGGCTGATAAATTTAGGATTACCGTTTTGGAAAAAGGTGGCTCGGAGTCTGCTATGACATTGTTTAGAAACTTTTATGGAAAAGATCCAGAGTTAGAAGCCTTACTACGATTAAATGGAATTGCTGCTTAATACACTAATAATCTCAGCGAAGTGTTCTGCTGTTTCGTTGGATTTCAATAAGACTCTTGTTTTTCGATTATGATCAAGAACGTAAACATAAGTGGAATGGTCAATCGTCACACCATCTTTTGAATCTTCCACATAAGCTGCATATTGTTTCACTATTTTGTCAGTCACTGTATTAGAAAACGAGTAACCGTTTGCGTTGTCTAAATAAAAATCGACATATTTCTGTACGACTTCACTTCCATCTCGTTTGGGATCGATAGAGATAAAGATCGTCCGAAATAGATTTTTTTTATCTTTTGGCAAAAGCGACTGTGTCCGCTTTATTTTGGAAAGCATATTAGGACAAAAATCAGGACACTGGGTATATCCAAAAAAAATCAACAATACGGGTTCTTTGAATTCTTTCAAAGTGACAAGCTTTCCCGACTTGTCCTCATAAGAAAAATCTCCCCCAATCGGAAGTGGACCTAGATCAAAATTTGGATCGCAGGATTGAAGAAAAAAGAAAACAGGCAGGATTTTTATAAGAAGAGAAACGTAGTTCATTTTGTTACCTTTGCTTGGATCTGCTTTCGGGAATCATCAGAGAAATAAAAGGTCAATAACAGAGTTTCCCCTTCTACGATTTTCCGTGTGCGACCGATTAACATCAAATGATCGCCGCCACGGGAGAAGGAGTAAACTTTCTGTCCCATGACCAAACGTGGAAACGCGACCCTCTTCATATGCATAACGCCTTTTTCGTCGATTCTCGATTCGTGCCACTCTACGGAAGCATATCCTTCGCATTCTATTCTCGAGAGAGACAGATCCTTGCTCCCATGAAACAATATGTTCCCATAGGCAGCCGAACTTGTGACTTGGTCGGGTGCCAATCGGATCTCAAAAACGGTTCCCTTCCTCTCTGAACAAGAAAATAACAAATAGACTTGAAAAAGAAGCAGAATTGTCAAATTTGTTGTAATTATCTTTCTAAATAAGAGAACCATTATGAAAATTATCGGCAAGTGGCTCGTAGCCATCTCACTCGTCCTCGTTTCCTTTTTGACCTCCACCTATAAATGGAATGTCTCCGACTATACTTACAACCAGTCTGAAACATTTGCTAATTTTGACGAGTATTACAATAAAGAGTTGGAAATAAGCAAAAGAGAGAACGTTCGTCCCGACAATGAGGAAAAGCTCGTTCGTTATAGCCCGGACAAAACACCCCTTGCGATTCTTTATGTTCATGGTTTCGGTGCAAGTCGAATGGAAGGCGAGGAAGTTGTGAACCAAGTAGCGGAGGCATTTCAAGCCAATCTATACTATGTTCGACTACCTGGCCATGGAACGAATGTAGAAGACCATAAAAATACTCCATTTACGAAATATCTGCAAGACGCAGAAACAGCTTTGCTCATGTCAACCCAGTTAGGTGAAAAGGTAGTTTTGATTGGGACAAGTATGGGTGGTCTCATTTCAACTTATCTTGCCGCCAAACACCCTGACAAAATTTCGGCTGTCATTTTAGCTTCTCCTTTTTATGAGTTCCCTGATCCTACGGCAAATGTATTTAAATTCACTTGGGGTAAAACACTCATTCACTTATTGATGGGAGAGATTCGAAAATCAAATGAGCAGGACTCGAAAAATGAATCCTATAACTACTGGTATAAAGACCAATATTTTGATGCGATCCAAAACATAATGGATTTAAAAAGATTTATCGAAAAAGAAGATTCCCTATCAAAAATCGAAGATCCAGTTTTGTTATTTTATTTTTACAAGTCTGAGTCAATCCAGGATCGATCAGCATCCGTTAAAGCAATGTTAGATGCATTTGATAAAATCCAGAAAACACCGAATCACAATCCGTTAAATAAAGCGGTAAAAATTGAAGAAGGCGACCATGTTCTTTTATCAAAATTTGCCAAAGTTGACAAAGTCTTTTTGTATAAAGAAATGGTTTCCTATATCACTCAGACCACGGGGATAGAACCAGGGAAACCAAACTCAAAGAAGGCCAAACGATAGTAAGATCGATTCGTAAAGTTCATCGACGGATATTGGTTTTGATCTAACCAATATCCCTTCGCTTCCTAAAATATCCGTATCAAGCCCTTCCGTATTTCCTGTATACAATACACTGACTAAATCAGTATTAAATTCCTTTATTTTTCGAATTAGCAATAGACCATTCAAATCCTTCATCCGGTAGTCGGAAATGATGAAATCGGGTTTTTGATTTTTCAATTCATGTAAAGCTGAAGATGAGGACTCAAATAGAGAGGCTCGAATGTTCTTTAAGGACAATACAAGTGCTAAAGACTCTCTCGAAGGTGCATCGTCTTCCACAATCCAAAAAACTTTGTCTTTCAATAGATCCCAATTGCTTCCGTTTTTTGGGATCAGATGTAATGATTTTTGAGGCAAAGACTCAAATTCCCGTTCGGCAGGAGGAAAAAAAATGGACAATGCGAGCGAACCAGACTCTGACGTTTCTAAAAAAAATTCGCCTCCCCAATTACGAATATAACGTTTCATTAGATGCAAACCAGTCCATCTCGATTCATCTTCTTCAAATATCGAACTTTGAAATTCCTGTAAAATGGATGAATCGATTGCATTTATTCCTTCAATTCCAATTTGTATCTGAATTTTCATGCTCGAATTGGGTTCAGCAAAGACTTGTTTTGTGATGATCTCAACGGAACCGACCTTGGATGTATCCCAGGAAAAAATGGATCCGGAGACGATCTCTCCCAGAATTTTCGAAACGCGAACTGGATCAACTCTCACCCATAACTGTTCCTCTGCAAAATAAAATTCCAGCTCTACATGTTTCGGAGCTTCCGCTACAAGGATCGGAATGCTCGACTGAATGATCGCTGATACATCCACGACAGAGATCACCTCTGCTTCATTACTTTTAGAAAATCGTAAAATCCGATGAATCATGGACCTCGCACTTTCTGCCGCCAATCCGATTTTAAAAAAATAATCTCCTAATTTGTTCCGCTCGATTTTACTTTCCTCTGTTGATTGTAAGATCTCTTTCCCAAGTTGTGAGAATACATGGATGGGTTGCAGATAATTATTTAAATCGTGAGCAAGGTTCGCTGCTAAATTCCCGATCGTTTCCATTTTTTGAGAGTGTAATAAATAGGATTCTACTTGTTTTTTTTCTGTTAAATCATCGAGAAGAACATAATAAAAATCAGGCTTACCTTCTGCGTTTCGAAAAGTATTCGTTCTGCGATAAATATTAATTTTCCGACCATCTTTCCTTGTTAATGTAGCTTCTCCAATTTCCAATCCATCACCTAGAATATTAAAATAAGCAAGTTCACTTTCTGAAAGTGACTCGCCTCTAACGCGTTTGAGATTTAATTTAGTAAGTTCTTTGATCGTGTATCCAGTTATTTCCGTAAATCTATGGTTGATACGAAAGTAGCCACCTTCCCAGTCTTGTAAGGCCATACCAATAGATGCATTCTCAAACAAACCTAGAAAGAGTCGAATCTGTTCTTGAACATTCTCTTCTGTTACTTTTTCATTTGTAACATCATATACAAAACCGATGACTAGAGGGTCTGGGCTCAATGTAGGAATCGATATGACTCTTTCATTGAAGTGAAACCACTTAACTAACGTTTGCTTAGAAAAACTAAAACGAAAGGTGATATCACGCTTTTGCCCAACAGACAAAGAAGAAATTTTTTCTAATTCTCTTTCCCATGCATTTTTTTCTTCGGAATGTATGGAGGGAGTCAAATCGTTAAAAAAATATTCCGGATCGGCGCCCCCGCCAAGAAAAACAGAGCGGAAAAAAGGATTGGTATATAAAAAACGATTCGATTGGGTCTCAAAAAGGTAAACACCCCCTGAACATACCTGCGGGAGTAGTTCAAAGAATTCCATCATTCCGCTTGCTTCCAGGTTCATACGCATAGATCTTGTTCCAAAGAGGAAAATATGATCCAAATTCCTATCACATTCATTCCACCGCTTGCTTTTTTTAATTTAGGTCCTTGGGAAATTGCTCTCATCGTTTTTTTGGCATTACTGTTTTTTGGTGGTAAACGTTTACCTTCACTTGCCAAAGATCTTGGTTCTGGAATCAAAGAATTCAGAAAGTCACTTATGGGTTCTCCTGAGGATGAAATCACAAATTCTTTGCCGCAGAACGATCCCGTTGTGGAAAAAGAAGCCCCAAAATCTAAAAAAAAGAAAACTTAATTTTTAGAATTGGCAGCACGAAAAACAACTAAGGCGCTTCCTCTACCCGAAAACTCGGAGCCCAGAGAAAAATTCATGACCTTAGGCGAACATCTCGAAGAACTTCGCCAAAGGTTAATTTATTCTATTTTAGTCGTTCTATCAATTATGATAGTAACTCTCTATTTTGGCAGTGAAATTCACAAAATTTTAATTTCTCCTTATAGAAATGTACTCGGTCCTGAGGCCCATTTTTTTCAGATCCAGCTGATGGCTCCGTTTATAATTTATCTAAAAACATCGTTTCTTCTCTCAGTGTTAGTTGCTCTTCCCATTTTACTCTATATTCTTTGGGGTTTTATTGTTCCAGCAGTAGACAAACGTACGGAAAGATGGGGGAAGTTTATCATTCTGTTTTCCACCCTACTTTTTTGGTCCGGTTTGGCACTTTGTTGGTTCACTGTATTTGAAGGTTTTTTGCGTGTTTTTCTAGTCGTACTCCGACCGGAAGGGATTGATCCCTATTTACCCATAGATGAATATTACGACCTGTTTTTTAACTTACATCTTGTTTTTGGTGCATCCTTCCAATTACCCATTGTCTTAATATTACTTGGACGGCTTGGCGTTCTTTCCTCGAAATTTTTGTTTTTTAGATGGAGAGAGAGCGTACTGATCATAGCAGTTGTCTCTGCTGTATTATCACCTGGACCGGATGTTTTTTCCATGATGATGTTACTCCTCCCATTAACATTTTTATTCTTCCTATCCGCTGTGATAATGATGTTAATGGAAAAAGCTGATTAAAATATATGAATATTCGAAATTTAAGAATAAGAATAAAGATCCCTATATTAATAGGCCTACTTTCTTTTACTTTATTTTTGGTTCACTTTTTACTTACTGAATTCGCTTTTTCACATTTCCAAAACCCAGCCGGTAAGAATACGCTTACCTTTAAACTATTGGGACTATATACTTCCGTTGTATTTTCTGGATTAATTGCCGGATTCACTTATTTCGTATTAGGTTACATTTACAACGTATTTAAACACGCCGCATCTGAAATTCAGGATTTAGATTTAGATTCCGAAGAACACTACGATGGGTCTGAAGAATCTGATTTTTTACGAACCTTAAAGATCTCTTTGGTCCAAGCACAAAACTCAACAGCCTTTCAAGTAGAAGCTACAAAAAATCAATGGGAAGAAGGAAAGTCCCTACTCATTAGCAAACTAATGCCTGACATGGAATTAAAAAAAATCTCCGGTTGGGACATTTCAATTTTTCCTAGTACTGTCAGGAGTTCGAACAGCGACTATATTCATATCATCAAAACTTCTGACGGATTTGTTGGTATATTTGCAGGATTTGTGGAAACTGGTATCACAGAATCTGCACAAAAACTATTTATTCACGGGTTAGCAAGTGCCTATCATCAAACAAAAAAAACTAGTTTGATGGTCATGGAAAAAATTGAATCATCATTGCATGAACTTTCATTAAATCAACTAAAGATCAGCTTATTTGGATTAGGGGAAGACAAGGATAAATTATTCTTTTTACATTTTATGGAGATGCCTATTTTTCAATTTTCGTCTCACGGAATCCAAGTTATTGAAGGCAATGGAGACGACTCGTGGCACGCTCTTCACTCACATGAGTTTTCCATCGCTGATGATATTGGCCTCGGGGATTATTTAGTTTGGGGGACGGACAGGGCATTAAAGGAATTTGGCCTTACCTCCTTTGAAATCATGGAGGAGTTCGTTGATTATCTATTAGATCTAAATCCGAAATCCTCTCGTGAAATGTTATTGGCCATCGCAAAAAAAATGGTAACGATGGGAAAAGATCGGAATCTGATTAGCCCGATGGACAATCTCAGTATCATCGTGGTAAAAAGAACCAAATAACCTACGATAAGGGGATTTGGACTTTTACTGTGGTTCCCTTCCCTAACTGGCTTTGCACAAAAATTTCACCACCTAATAAGCGTAAATATTCCTTTGCAATGATCAATCCCAAGCCAGTTCCAGTTTCTCCTTCCGTTCCTGGAGTTAAAAATTTAGACTCAATTTTAAATAGTTTAGCAAGATCATCCTCACTCATTCCAATTCCCTGATCCATAATTTCAAATTTACACAAGGATTCTTGACGATAGGCTCGGAATGTGACTGGTTTCGTTCGATATGAATACTTCTTCGCATTACTCAAAATATGTGTCAAAATGGAGATTAATCCTTTATAATCCGAAAAAAGATTAATATTTTCCTCATAACTAACCTTCAGATATAAATCTTTTTCTTTAAAATTTGGAATCAGCGAATAACTGAATTCATCCATAATCGTTGACAATTCAAATTCATTTTTTTCGACATTAATTTTTCCTGTTTGAAGTTTCCCCCATTCAAATAAATTTTTTAGGAGCTGAAAAGCCTTGTTGGCGCTGATATTTATATCTCTCGCATACTCCAAAATTTCAGAATCTTCAATTTCGGTTTTGTTTCCTAATGCCTCTACTAATAAATCGGAAAGGCCAATGAGACCGGAGAAAGGGGAACGTAAATTATGTGAGATGATGGAAAAAAAAAGATCCTTCGTATGATTTAGATTTCTCAACTCCTCCTCAGAGCTTTTGACTCTCTTCAAAGATAGAGCGAGATCCTCTCTTATTAACTTTTTCTCAATGATATCTCTTACACCTAAAAAACTCTCGAGTGCAGAAATTTTTGGCATCGACCAAGGCTCTGATTTTCCTTTCACTGTTTCAATGAATTTTGCAAATGACTTTCTTGGAGAGATTTCATTCGGTCCTGTTGTGATCGTATCATCCGGATTCCCACCCCAATGGATGGTTCGAGTCATTTCTTTCTTAAACCAAAGGAGCCGATCCCCAGAATAAAATGAGATAGGCACAGAAAGAATTCCTGGGACAGCACTGAATGGTTCACCTTTAAATCCTTCAAAACTTCCCAAGTGATCCGTAAAAAATAATACCTGAGAGAAGTTCTTATTTAAATACGTTAAAATCTCTTCCAGGATAGGATTTGGTAATATCTCCCCGAAAATTTTAATTTTCCCTCTCCATTGTAAAACGAACCCATCGGCATTCATCGCTGATGAAAGGAACTCTGCCTCCTCTTCAAAAATCTCCTCGATTTCGCCTAAAGGACGATGATTAATTTTCCCAATCAATCGTAGGAGATTTGATTCAATTTCTAGAGAAGAGACAACAATTTGATTTCTTATCAATAAATCGATTTGAATTGAAACTATATTGGCATATAACGTTAGATAGTTTTTTATGGACGGACTCGGAACTCGCCTTTTTAAATTGTGACAAATGAACAAACCCCAAAGCCTACCTTCACAGACGAGTGAAATGGAGATTGAAGTTTCAATGCCCATATTGGATAAATATTCAATATGATGAGAATGGGGAGCACGTAAACCCGCCCCACCTAAATTAAAATTATAATCTTTGAATTCATCAGTCCTTATAATTTGCACTACCCGATCCGACCTACGATTCACAACTCGTATCGGATTGTTTTCGAACATTTTACGTGCGGGCAATGGGATATCTGAAGGAGGAAAATGAAAACCTAAAAGAGAATCTATCTCTTTCATTTTAGATTCTGCTACAACCACTCCAGAAAAATCTTCTTTAAAACGATACAAAACGACACGATCAAAATGATCTAATTTTTGTATCGTATCAACCGAATAATTAAAAATGCGATCTAGGTCCTTTTCTGCGACAATAGAAGACATATAATTATTAAGTTCTTGGGATATATTTACAGATAAACTTTCTTCTTCTGTTTCAATTTCTAACAAAAAAAAGTTATCTACTTTCCGAACATTGATAAAGTAATTCAATTCATTCCTGCGAATCGAGACTGATAAAACGTTGTTTTTAACTCTGGCGATTTTCTTTTCAATCTCAATAAAATGACTCATGAGTTCAGGAAAAAAATAATCGATTGGCTTTTTCAGTGCGTCAGTGGGAACGACGCTTAAATAGTCATTACAGTTTTCACCAATCGCTATAATATTCTTTGTTTCACAAGAGAGAATAATCAATAATCCAAAATCTTGTAATTCATTTATCAAATGAATAGGTTCGATATCACATTGATTAGCTGGAAAAATTCGCATTACACCAAAGGCAGAGAAATTTCTAAATTCACTTTCATATTGTCTGAATCCACAGAAGTAAATTCTTTAATATTCATAATCGATACATCACCATTGAACTTTTTCACCAATTCTTTAACCATCGTTAACCCTAATCCTATATCCAAACTTTGGTATTTTTCGAAAACAAATTTGTTGATTCTAAAAAAAGGCTCAAAAACTAGATTACTATATTCGAGAGGTACTCCGATTACCCCCATATTATGGACAGGATCGTTCACAAGAGATAGAAATAATTTTCGATCTTGAATTCGAAAAAGAACAAAAATTTTTGAATTTGGTTCTGAAAATTTAAAAGCATTGAGGAATAATTCGTTCATCAAACGCTTGAAAGATTCCTTATTAAAATTCAGAAAATGTTCACTATAAGAATCTCTCCTGTCACCGAATACAATCGTGTGGGAATTGATTTGGGAAATTTTTTCACACTCTGTTGCGATTGTTTGTGTAAGTTCATAAACTTCTTTGGCAGAAATCTTTTCTAATTCTAAGTTCGATTCTGAAATATGAGTGATATTCTCCAAAGAAGAAAAAGTATTATCGATGATCGTTACATTCTCTTTTAAAAGGTTAAAAATTTCCCGACTAATTAAAAAATGATCCCCTTCTTCCTTTGCGTCATCTTGGACTATGTCCAAAAGTGCCATTAGATTTCCGAATCCTCCCGTCTGACCAAGGTTATGCCTCATATTTCGAACAATATTATCTTTAAAAGTATTCGTATCCTTGTTCGTTATCTCATTTTTATATTTGATCCAATTGAGTTGTTCACTAAGCCGTAATTCCTTTTCACTTTTTAGTATGTATTGCATTTTTTCGACATCATAACTTTTGGCAGCATGTTTCACTTTTAAAATAATTTGTGATGCCTCCGCCGGCTTGATCAGATAGTCAAAAACACCTTTTTTCATGATGTCGATGATATGCTGAGAATCATTTAAGCTAGTAAGAACAATGATCAGAGGGGGGACTTTTGTTTCGGCTGCATGTATTTTATCAATTAGTTCATCGCCTCGCATAACAGGCATGTCCAAATCTGTCAAAATAACTGAAAAGGATTGTTTTTGAAATTCTGTCCATGCCTCCAGACCATTGTTAGTTGACACAACATCCAAACCGCTAGACTGCAACGCCTTAGTTAAAAAACTTCTAACTGGAGAATCATCTTCTGCCAGTAGCACCTTCGTACTCATTCCTTCCTGCCTCAAAAAAGCAAAGGGCGTTAAATTTCAGACGAGAACAGAAAAACTTGTAGCTCTAGGTCCTCAGATTTGAAATCATTCGTCTCTGCCAATCGATGCTATCAGACGACATTTTTTTAAGATTTGATTCGAAACTTTAAGAAATAAAGAGCTTTAAAGGAAAAAGATTTCCTTAGGCAATCTTTTCAATGTCACCTTTTAAAATCGTGATCGGTGGTTCATTTTTTGTCACGGTCTCTTCGGTTAAAATTACTTCTAAAACGTCTTTGCGTGAAGGAATCTGAAACATTAGATCCATCATGATATCCTCCACAATCGCGCGAAGTCCTCGGGCGCCACTTTCCCGTTTGATCGCAGTTTCAGCAATGGCTTTGATCGCACCTTCCGTGAACTTCAGTTTGACGTTTTCAATGTCAAACATCTTTTGGTACTGTTTTAAGAGTGAGTTTTTGGGTTCGGTAAAAATAGATTTTAGAGATTCGACAGTCAATTCATCTAGCGTCGCAACGATCGGGAGTCTTCCAATAAATTCTGGAATCAATCCAAACTTCATCAAATCATCCGGGATCACGTGATGGACAAGATTTTCATTCACTTCAATGGACTGACCCATCTCATTCACGGCTTCCCCCGAATGAAAACCTATGGATTTTACACCTACTCTTTGTTTGATGATCTGATCAAGTCCAACAAAGGCACCACCACAAATAAATAGAATATTTTTTGTCTCTACCGGTATGTATTCTTGGTGAGGATGTTTGCGTCCCCCTTGTGGAGGGACATTTGCAACTGTGCCTTCAATGATCTTAAGAAGAGCCTGTTGCACTCCTTCCCCTGAGACATCCCGTGTGATCGAGGCGGAATCTGATTTTCGAGAAATTTTATCAATCTCATCGATGTAGATGATGCCCATCTCGGCCCGTTTCACATCGTTGTCCGAATTTTGAATGAGTTTTAAAATGATGTTTTCGACATCCTCTCCCACGTATCCTGCTTCGGTCAATGCTGTCGCGTCCACGATGGCAAAAGGAACCTTTAAGATACGCGCTAAAGTTTGTGCGAGTAACGTTTTGCCAGAACCGGTCGGTCCGATGAGCATGATGTTCGATTTTTCTAATTCAACATCTCCCGCCTTACGATCGTTATGGAAAATTCTCTTATAATGATTGTAAACCGCAACGGATAATGCTTTTTTCGCTTGTTCCTGGCCGATTACATACTGGTCTAAGATTTTTTTAATCTCAAGTGGTTTTGGGATTTCGCCAACGATGGCTGTTTTTTCCCCACCTTGCGGCTCTTCGGCGATAATTTCATTACATAAGGATATGCATTCATCACAAATATAGACCCCAGGACCTGCGACGAGTCTACGAACTTCATCCTGTGCCTTTCCGCAAAAGGAACAATGTAGTTTTTCACGGGAATTACCGGTGCTCGTAGGTCGTTTGGTCATATTTGCCCCCTTAGGCTTGGATCTGTTTGCGCTCTTGGATCACGTTGTCGATGATGCCATATTCTTTGGCTTCCTCAGCGCTCATATACATATTGCGCTCCGTGTCTTTTTTGATTTGTTCGGCAGTTTTTCCGGTGTGTTTACCATAAAGGTCGATCAATTTGTCTTTAATCTTAACTATTTCTCTAGCCGAAATTTCGATATCTGATGCTTGTCCGCCGGCACCACCATAAGGTTGGTGAAGCATAATTCGCGAATTCGGAAGTGCCGACCGTTTGCCCTTGGCACCGCCCGCTAGAAGAAGTGCCGCCATGGAGGAAGCCTGGCCAATGCAGAGAGTTCTCACTTCTGGTTTGATGAGCTGCATGGTATCATAAATGGCCATCCCTGAACTGACATAGCCTCCTGGGCTATTGATGTAAAGATAGATGTCTCGATCAGGATTTTCTGCCTCTAAGAAGAGCAATTGGGCTGAGATGACGTTCGCATAGGCTTCGTCAATGGCAGAGCCAAGGAAAATGATCCGATCTTTTAGAAGTCTTGAGAAAATGTCATACTGACGCTCTCCCCGACTGGTTTGTTCAATCACATAAGGCATTAATGTTGACATATTTACTCTTTCCCGCTAAGTAACTTCTCTGCTTCTTCGGTGGAAACCGATTTGGGAGATTTCTTATCTACCTCACCGTAAACGAACTCGTCAATTTTATCAAACAGGAATTTGTCTCGGTAAAAGGTTTCCGCCTTTTGTTTTTGGACTTCTGTCAGGAGTGATTCGGCAGAAATACCTTGGGATATTGCTTCTTTTTCGAAGCCAGACGTCAATTCTTCGTCAGAAATCGTGATTTTGTTTTCCTCACCGATTCTATGTTTCAATAAATAGGTTTGTATCCTTTTTTCTGCCGCCTGGGCAAAACTCGCCCTTACCTCAGCTTCCTCTTTCCCTAAACGTTTAGCATACTCGGGCAGAGTCGTATGAGGAAGTCGGAATTCGTGTATGAAATTATGAAAGACTCCATCTGTTTCTTCTCGGATCAACGACTCAGGAATTAAAAATTTCGTCTCTTTGATGATTTCAGCATAAGCTTCATCGATCGCTTTTTTCTTAAGAGCATTGTTAAATAATTCTTCGAGTTGTTTTTTTGTTTTGTTCTTTAATTCTTGTAAGTTGGCAGATCCATCGACTTCCGTAGCAAAGTCATCATTGATTTCTGGATAACTCACCCGGTAAAGAGCGGTTACTTTTACTTGGTAAATGAACAGTTTACCGGCAGATTCTGGAGAAGCAGGGAAAGAGTCAGGATAACGGAAGTTAAACTCTTTCTCTTCATTCAATTTCATACCGACAAGTTCCGAATCAAAACCCGGAGGATTCTGAGGAGCTCCCATTTGAAATTTACCCGTTTGTGAAGCTTCCGGAAATTCTTTGCCCTCTTCTTTGAATTTATACTGGATTTCCAGTAAGTCAGCCAATTCTACTGACTCACCTTCTTCCTTTAGAGTATTACGCGCCATGTTTTTTTGCATGCCTTCCAATTCCTTTTGGAGGTCTGCATCTGTGACTTTAATTTCTTTCGGTGTGATCTTTATCTTTTTTAATTTTGGCAAGGTCACTTCTGGTTTTGTATCATAAGTTGTCTTTGCTTTAGCGCCCGCTTTGCGGTCAAAACTCTCTACCTGAAACTGAGGGATTCGAATGGGCTTATGTTCTAGCTTGTCGAACAAATCGGACATCGCATTATTTAACATGATATTGGCAGCATCATCCATAACACTATCACCGAGGACTTTTTCTACCATGTGTAAAGGTGCTTTGCCTGGGCGAAATCCCGGAATTTTAACTTTGCCGCTCGCACTTTCGTATGCTTTTTTATATGCTACATCGACTTCGCTTGGGGAGAATGTGATCGTAAGGTCACAAGAGGCATTGTTGTTTTTTTTTGCTGTAAATTCCATATCGTGTTCCAATCTTAAAATGCTAATAAAGGAGGGATAAAAAGAGCTAGGGAAAGTATTGTAGAGGACATTTTTTTATCTATTCCCCATGCTCCAATCCTCTGTTAGCGGGAAACGGGACTTGAACCCGCGACCCTCTCCTTGGCAAGGAGATGCTCTACCGCTGAGCTATTCCCGCGAGAGATTTGAGTATCACCATGATTTTTCCAAACAGTTCTTCGGCAAGGAAAAAATGTTGACGATTCTCCAATTTCGCTCAATTTCAAAATGTCCGTTTCTCCAATAATTTATGGGATTTCCAGTAAACCTTTGTGCCTTCTTTTCTCAATTAAAACCATTACCCTGGGCATGCAATTAGCGATCACTCTAATCGGTTTTGTTTTTATTGGACTGCGGCGACTGCTTTTTTCTCAAACTACTTGGGATTCACTTCTGTCCAGTCAGCACGAGTGGACCATCTGCTTCACGTTAGGTGCATTTGTCGCATGGTTAGGTGTCAAAAACTCAGGTAAGTGGATTAGAGCGCGAATCTGTTTAGCGACGAGCCTTTCGAGTTTTGCTCTAAGTCAATACTTCTGGAATTTTCAAGAGTTAGGAAGTAGCTTCTCAGTTCCCGGAATTCGAGATTTTTTGGTTTTGTTAACGAGTGGTTTCTTATTTGCCTACACCTTCGAAATAGTAAAGTCCTCCTCCCCACAAAATTTCAAACAATCGTATTTTCTAGATTTTATTTCGATAGCAATCATTCTAACAATCGCTATATTTCTCTCTCATCCGTCTTACCAAGGTTACCTCGACTTCCACCAAATTACATTCGCGGTTCACTCGATACTTATTTTGACAGTGGTTTGCGTTTTTTTATTTTTCTTATTTCTCCCTGGAGAGAAAATCCATCCCGGACATTTTTTCATTTTAGTCAGTTGTGTTGGTTTTGGCGTAAGTAACCTAGATTGGACTGGGAGATTTTTAAGAAATCAACCGATCGATGACTCTTCACTAAATACTATACTTTCTATCGCAATACTCACGATAGGTTATGTTGGGAGCCGCTGGATTCCCTCTGCGAACAATGTTTCACCTTCTTTTTCTTTATTTCTCGGGTTTTTACCCTTCTTCCAAGTTTCCATTTCCAGTGTTTTTTTGATTAGTATTTGGAAAGACAAAGATTTGCTCTTATCGTTGAAATTATTATCAGGGTTCGGAACGGTTGCCGTTTTTATTTTTGCTTCGATACGACAATTAGCAAACCTTCGTGAAAGACAAAAACTAAACACAGATTTGGTAGATGAAATCCAATCAAAACCCATTCTTTCAGAAAAATTAATTTTAGTAGGTAAACTCGTAGGAAACATTACCCACGAAATCAATACACCTTTGAGCGCTATACTTACTTCCAGTGGCACAATTAAATTATTGTTAGCCGAAAAATTAGATACGACACTGCAAACGTTAAGAAGTTTCACTGAAAGAGAATTTATTATTTTTTTTGAAATTCTGAATAACAAAACGATGACTCTAAACACATTGGATTCAAATACGCTTCGAGTGAAAGCCCAAGAAATGATCCCCCTCTTCGAGAAAAAAAATATGGATGTCCGGTTCGCTACCGAATGTCTATCTGATTTTGGATATGATAAGACCTCTGTTCCAAAGTCACTCCTAACATTGGAATCTAATAAAATCGAAGAGATTCTTTTGGCGGTTAAATTTTTTATCGATAGCATCCGGGCAAATGAAATCATTCATGAATCCACTAAGCGCAGTGATCGATTGATTAAATCGATGAAAAAATATCTGCATGATGAGAATGGATCTAAGAAAGAGGAAACAAATTTACACCAACAAATTCAGAAACTAGTTTTTTTATATTACGGAAAATACAAGGAGCAAGTCACCATTTCGATCGATATACCGAAAGAGCTTGTGATTTCTTGTTTTGTCGATGAACTAAACCAAGTATGGGTAAATCTGATCAATAATTCATTGGATGCGATGAATTATATAGGGGAAATTAATATTTCCGCCGAACAGAAACAAGACTGTATTGAAATACAGATTACTGACGACGGCCCGGGAATTTCCCCGGAAGTTCAACCAAAAATCTTTCAAGCGTTCTTTACGACAAAAAAAGTTGGAGAAGGAACAGGTTTGGGTCTAGCGATAACGAAATCAATCATCGAAAAACACAACGGATCCATTCATATGGAATCTAACGGTTTCGGAACCAAGTTTCATATTCAGTTACCGCTCAATTAAAGATTGTAAATCTTTTCATTTGACTCGGTAGTTTTTTATCGCAATCTTCTTTAAGTAAGGGTACACATAATCTGCAACTTTAGAATGACCTTCTTCCGTTGGATGAATTCCATCTTTTTGATTCCACTTCCGGATTCCTGCTACTTTCTCTAACAAAAAAGGAACCAATAGAATGTGTTCTTCTTTAGCTAACTCTGGATAAATGGTATCAAATTCCTTACGGAATTGTTTTCCCAGGTTCGGAGTCGCTCGCATTCCGACTAGCAGTATCTCACAGTCTGGATATGTAACTTTAACTTTCCCTATTATTTCTTTCAAATTCTTTCGAGTGACTATGGGTGGAATACCACGTAACATATCATTGGCGCCTAATTCCAAAACGAAAATATTTGGTTTTTTACTTAATACCCAGTCGATTCGCCCAAGACCGCCCGATGTTGTATCACCAGAAACACCAGCATTTGTCATTTCATATGCATAACCATCTTTTGATAGTCGATCAATGACAAGATGCGGCCAAGATTTTTCAAAATCAGTCAAACCATAACCTGCGGTGAGAGAATCACCAAAAAAAATGATATGAGAATTTCTCTCAGGAAATGCCTTTGGAATTTCCTCCTCTATCGTTTTCGCGGAATCGTTTTTTGAAGTTCCATCACACCCAAAAATAAAAAAGAACAGAAATAATACAAAATATCTCATGATTTTTATATTCGATTTTGAGTTCATTCGTCTGCAACAAATTAAATCTAATATTTCTTGATACGGAAACACGAAGTAGATTTATAGGTGGCAAGGTATACTGTAAATGTTTGAAGTTGGAATAGGACAGTGCGAAGATGTTGAAACCGAAAGAGCTACAACAACGGCACTAGAAAGAGCCTTACTCGGTATAGGTGGCCAGAAACCACAGATAGTTTTCGTTTTTGCAGGTCAAACTTATGATCATCATCATATGTTAGAGATTATCAACAATCGTTTGCCAGATGCTCAGACAATCGGCTGTACGACAGCTGGGGAGCTCACAAGTGATTTTGGTTTTAGTGATGATTCTGTAATTGTCATGTTATTTGCATCGGATGAAGTGGAAATGGGAATTGGTATCGGCACAGATCCGAATCATAACTCAGAATCTATTGCCAAGGCTGCCATTTCGACTGCAAAAAAGAAATTATCGAAACAAGAAAAACTGTGTATTGTTTTTACCGATAGTTTTTCGATTTCTGCGAATGGCGTGCTTGATGAATTGAATCGCCAATTAGGCAAAGAGTGTAAAGTGTTTGGCGGTGTTTCTGCAAGACCTTTCGGAAGTGACTTTAGCCTCAAGTTATTCTACCAATCTTGCGTGTATTCAAATGCCACAGTCATTCTTTTGATGACAACTCCGATCCAATTTGCCTACTCCATTTCAAACACTTGGCAACCGATCGGCCGAAGAGCTTTAGTCACCAAGAGCGATGGTAAAACCGTTTACACCATTGATGATATGAAGGCGTTAGATTATTATCATTATTATTTAGGAGAATATTCATTCCCAGCACCCGAATTTCCGCTGGCTGTGTATGAAAAAGGATCCAAACAATTTTACCTTCGTGTCCCGGGAGGTTACGATGAAAAGACGGGCTCCATTTTGTTTGCGGGAGAGATTGCGGAGGGATCCGAGATTCAGATTACCGAGGCATCGCGCGATTATATTTTAACTGATCTAGAAGAGAGCAGCAAAGTGGAAACTTTTTCAGAAAAACAATTTGTTCCAAGAGTCGCTTTTACCTTCTCCTGCATCATGCGAAAACACATTCTCGGCACAAAAGTAAAACGCGAAATTGAGATCCTTAAAGATTCCCTTCCTAAAGATCTGCCAATCTTTGGGTTTTATACATTTGGAGAAATTGGACCTTTTGTTGGTGAAACTGAAAGTCATTTGCATAATTGTACTCTTATAAATTTATTGATAGGTACAAATTCTCTTCCGATCACTCACTCGGTTACTAAATTTGAAAATTTATTTTCCGTAAGCTTACAAGAGGAAGCAAACATCATTGAAGAACTTAAAAAAGAAATTCACTTTTTAAATCTGAAACTCGATAGAGAAAAGGTTTACAGAACCAATCTCGAACATGTGAAAGACTTTCATAGTTCCATGATGAAAACCGTGAATAATGAAATCGAAACTGCCAAACAAGTGATTCAAAAAAAGAAGGAGGAACTAGAAATACTGAACCAGGAGTTAAAAAAGGAAAAAAAAATCTCTGAAGATTTGTTAAAAAATATTTTGCCAAAAGAAATCGCAGATCAACTTAAATCAAATGGTCAAGTAACACCTGTTTACTTCGAATCGGCTTCAATTCTATTCACTGACTTTAAGAATTTTACGACAATAGCGAACCAACTCAGTCCCGAAGAATTAGTCATCGAACTGGATTATTATTTTTCTCACTTCGATAAAATTTCGGAAACATATGGTTTGGAAAAATTAAAAACAATCGGTGATGCTTATATGTGTGCCTGTGGCCTGCCAGAAACGAGAAAAGACCATGCGCTTGCGATCGTTAATGCTGCTTGGGACATCCAAAATTTTATGGCAACAGACCAGGCGGAGAGGAAAGAATCTGGCAGGAGAATTTGGGAGTTAAGAATTGGTATCAATTCTGGACCCCTTGTTGCAGGTGTGATTGGCAAAAAGAAATTCTCTTATGATATTTGGGGAGATGCAGTAAATATCGCATCTCGTTTGGAATCCAATGGAGAGCCTGGTAAAATCAATATCTCTGAAGACACATACCAAATGATCAAAGGTTCCTTTCGCTGCGAGGCACGTGGAAAAATTTTCGCCAAAAATAAAGGTGAGATTGAGATGTTTTTTGTAGTGGAGAAATTATGATTTTGATAACTTCTCTTTTAACATCTTCGACGCGAGTGCAAAACCTCCATCCGCCCCATCTACAAAATGAACTTCTTGCGATTCTCCTGCTTTTAAGATACAAGTCATAAGGGATCGATTGGAAATATGTATTCCGTATTGTATTTTACCTTCTAACGAAAGGTCATCTAAATACTGTTCTAGGGCGATTCTATTTTTCGCGGAGCTGTTAAGCACCATTTTTAAAGTGCCATCAAATTTTCTGAAATCAGCAGACATCACCTGGTAATCTTTCAGCCTTTTGAGTTCATAATGTCCTGATTTTAATGGAAGTTGAAATTTCATGGACAAGCGTACAGCAAAAACTTCAAACCATATTTTGAATAATCTTATATAGTATCGAATCCCCTTTTTGCCGCCACTATGTGCCAGAGCCTCATTTTTTAGGTAGGGACCATCATCCGTTTTTAGGTTTCCAGTTTGAATGGGATGATAATCTTTCTCTTCTCCAAATTCAGTTCGTATGAAATTTAAAACTCTACTCACAATTTTAGATGCTTTTTCATATTCTTTCTGCGTGGGTTGTAAAATTAATGAGATAACTTCCCCTTTTGAGCTCGGGATATCTTGCCACCTGCAAGTAAACCCAGTAAAATCAGCTTCCGTTATTTTTTCAGTTTCTCTCACGAGGAAAGATTCGTCTTGTCCTGACTTGATCCATTTTTCGGCGAGCTCTAAACCTTCGCCATAAATTGAACATTGGTTATAGTGTGGGGAAGCATTGAACTTACTCACGTACAACTTTGCCCCTCTCTCATATAACACTTGTACGGGGACTATTCCTGCTCTAAGTTCTAAGTTGTAAGCTTGCCTTACTTTTCCAATCGTATCTGCGATAGCCGAACGTATTGGAAAAAGGTATTGTAAAGGAAGTAAAAATGTTACACCATCCCCGCCAAAAACGAAAGGAAAGTCCATATGCCCATATACATTTGCCACGGCAATGGCTGTCAGTCCCCCAGCGGTATTCACGTCTTTGTAATGACCTTCGGCGATTGCTTTCGTCGATCCTGCGATGTCCGTAATCAGCAAAAACCAATCATCCGGAACAGGTAAAAAATTGTTTTTTTCAAATGACGATTTGAAATCAGGAAGAGCAGGTAGAGTTTGATAAAAAGTATCCACTGTAATAGTTAGACGTATTTACAAAGTAGCTAGGTACTTTTTCTTGGTTGTCAATATCGCCTTAAACGAAACTCTATGCGTCATATCATGAATCGAATCTTACTACGCATCATTTTCTCTCTTTTTTTGGTCTTCGGATTTATCGGCTCCTCTTATTTTTTTAATTTCTATTTAACAGAACTTGCCGCAACCGAACGAGAGACCTTTTTAACACAGAAGGCTTGGGAATTAACGAACAAAATGTCCGCAGAGGAATTGATCGGCCAAACGATTCACATTGCCATCCCAAGTAAAACAGTCGATGACATTGCAATGGAAGAAATTAAAAATACGAAACCAGGTGGAATTATTTTATTTGGGAAAAATTTAGGAAAACGAGAAGAGATTATTAACCTTACATCAAACTTACAAAAAGCAGCTACCGAGGAAAAGTTGCAGCCTTTTCTCATTTCCACTGACCAAGAAGGTGGTCGAGTGTTTCGCGTCCAAGATGGAGTGACAGGATACCCTGGTGCAATGGCTGTTGGACAAACAGGAAATGAAGAATGGGGAAAAACGGTGGGATTTGTTACTTCTTATGAACTGAGAAAGTTAGGTATAAATTTTTTATTCGCACCTGTCCTTGATATCAACAACAATCCCTTTAATCCAGTGATTAACACACGTTCCTTTGGTTCTGACATTTCTAGGGTCTCCCGTGTTGGGGTTGCTTACGAAAATGGTGCTCGGTTAGGTGGTGCTTTACCAGTCATCAAACATTTTCCTGGTCACGGGGACACGAACGTGGATAGCCATTTAGGTCTTCCGATTATCAATAAAACGCTATCTGAATTAGAGGCATTGGAACTCATTCCATTTAAAAAAGCGATCGAATCCGGTGCACAAGCCGTAATGACAGCTCACATTGTGTATCCGCTGATTGATGAAAAATATCCTGCTACTCTTTCAAAAAAAATCCTAACCGGAATTCTGCGACAGAAGTTGAGATTTGATGGAATCATCATAACAGATGCGATGGAGATGCATGCGATTTCAAAGAACTACGAAAAAGAACGTCCAGGCGTTCTCGCCTTACAAGCCGGAGCGAATATCGTTTTATTAACGAGTTGGGGAGAAACTGCCAGAAAATTCAAAGAACAACTACTGATTGCCTATCAAGCGGGAGATTTTGCTTATAAAGATGAAAAAGGAATCGAAAAAAATATCTTGAAGGAGGCGGTTTTTAAACAGATCAGAAAAAAAATAGAGTTAGGTTTGTACAATGCAGATTCCATCAGCCCAGAAATCTTATCAGAAAATCAAAACTTAAAAGAATATTTAGAAGGGAACGAAAGAGAACGCAAAGCCCAATTCAGCGAATATGAAAAATCTGGATTCTTTTTAAAAGAAATCACAAGAGATTCGATCCGTTCCTTTCCAGCCAATTACTTACCATCAAAAAATCCGACAACAGGTGCTCTTCAATTTGTAAAAAATCCCAATCTTAAAAAAGCTCTCAAAGATGTTCCCTTAGGAAATATTAAAACTCTCGCAAAATGGAACGGAAAAACTGAGATTACCACATTTTTCTTCGATTCACGTTCAGAAAAAGAGGTTCTAATCATTGCAGGTCTTGCAAAAAAATACCCGAACAAGAGTTTTGTGGTTTTCCATGGTGGCACACCATTTATCAAATTGCCCCAATTAAAGAATCTTCAATATATTTTATCCTTTTCTTTGACCACAGATTCATGGGAATCCATGGGAGACAAAGTATTAGAAGGCAAGGAGATCCAAAAAGCAGACTTGATTCTATTGCCGAAAGAAGGAAAAACACCGTCCATTGGTGCTTTTCCACAAGGGATCTAGGAAAGAATTTCTCTCTGTCCTCCCCTCTTTTTGATCTCTTCGTAAATAGTTTTTCGAAGAGTTTCATCGGCGTCTACATATCGAATTAAAAAGAGGTCCGATTTTTGTTTAACAGGAAACATTTTACCTCTCACATCAATCGTAGGTCCATCCGGAAATGTAAAATGAACTTCCCAAAGGTCTTGGAACTTCCACACTTCCTGTGATACCGAAGTTGGAAATTCAAAGGTTAAACCTCGATCGGAAATCCGTTCGGAAAGAGCAGTAAAACTTCTTGCTGATTCTGGAAGCTTAAACCGATCTTCCTTACCAGATGATTGTTCCTTTGAAATTCTTTTTAATAATTCAAATTGACGATCCAAGTTCTCTTCAGATAACAAAAGTTTATTTTTATCTAAATCAATTGTTTCAGGTTCATTTTCTTTTCTAGGCCACGGACTGATGATTAACGAGTATTTCGCGAGCAACATAAGATGGGCTTCCCCTTTGCGCTCAATCTCTCCCTTAAATCGAAAAATAATTCCTTTTTCATGCGTTTTGATGATATGGCCTGGAAGCAGATAACCTCCGCTACTTGGCCGAAATACATACAATTTTGCCTCTTTACCTGGAACGAGTAAATCTTTTGAGAGTGCTTTTGTGGAAAGAAGTAAATCTTCGCTTGTCTTTTGTAAAACATACGTTAGCTCCTCCCTTCCCTCTGCCTCCAAAGCACAAATCTCTCCAACAGCAATGTCTTCCAAACTCGTGATTTCTTTTTTAAACTCTTGTGAGGATCGAAAGAGTTTATCAAACAAATCAACTTCCCGTTCTGAAGGAGTGGCAGGGGAATTTAAAAAATATTTATACAGTGCATTCTTGAGTTTTCCGCGATTCTCAGGCAAAAGGTAAAGTTCCGCTGTCTCAGAATCAAGAGTATCATAAAATGCTTTCAGTATATTGATTTCTGCCTGGTTACATTTTCTCACCTGCGCGAATTTTTGGAATTCATTCCAGTGGCTAAAAACATTCTTCTGTTTTTTCTGCGCATAATTCATAACCCTTGCATAAAGGAAAGCACCGAGTAGAATGAGAAATAAGTAGAAAAAATAAACGTTATGGAAAGTGGGCCAGACCCATGGGAGTTGATTTGCGAGATTCATAAATTACTTTTCCTCTGATATGCTCTACCTAACCTAGGTGGTAATCGTGAGCTCATCCTACTTTAAAATTATCGGCAAAAATCCTCTACACGGAAGTGTTGTTCCCCAAGGAAACAAAAATGAGGCCTTGCCTCTTCTCGGTGCCCTTCTTCTTTGGGAGGAGGACGTGATCCTAGAAAATCTTCCGCAAATTGCTGATGTCTTGAAACTGATGGAAGTCTTAAAACACATAGGCGTTGAGATCACTCCCATGGAAACTCCAGGCAGTTATCTTTTCCACAAAAAAAACACGGTAAAATCGGATCTTCCCTATGAACTGTGTTCCCAACTCCGAGGAGCTGTGACCCTGGCAGGACCCATCCTTGCGAGAACGGGGAGGGTGTTTTTACCCAAACCAGGAGGAGACAAAATCGGGAGACGGAGAATGGACACGCATCTTTTGGCACTCGAAGCCCTTGGAGCTAAAATTGAAGTGTTTCCTGACGGTTACGAAATCACCGCTGATCGGCTGATCGGAAAAGATATCTTGTTAGATGAGGCATCTGTCACGGCCACAGAAAACGCTGTCATGGCTGCCGTTTTTGCCGAAGGAGTGACAACGATTCGACACGCAGCCTCTGAGCCACATGTCCAAGGTTTGTGTCGTTTTTTAAATCTCGCAGGCGCCCAAATCACAGGAATCGGCACCAATGTATTGCAGATCCAAGGTGTGAGCCGACTCACCTCGCCGGAAGGTTGCTTAACACACCGAATCGGTTCTGATTATCTGGAAATTGGCTCGTTTATCAGCCTGGCGGCTGTCACAGGTGGCGAAATTTTGATCCGAGATGTCCATTTGGAAGACATTCGCATGATTCGAATGGTTTATTCGCGTTTGGGGATCGAGGTCAGACCAGTAGATGGTGGGATTCTTGTCCCGTCAGACCAAAAACTTGAAATTATCCCGGATTACCATGGCGCCACCCCCAAAATCGATGATGCTCCCTGGCCTGGGTTTCCCGCCGACATGACCTCCGTTGCCCTTGTCACGGCGACACAGTGTCGCGGAACCGTTCTCATCCATGAAAAACTCTTTGAATCCCGCCTTTTTTTCGTCGATAACATCATCGCGATGGGTGCCCAAATCATCCTCTGCGACCCTCACCGAGCCGTTGTGATTGGTCCCTCCCGTTTGTATGGGCAGAGAGTCGCAAGCCCCGATATTCGTGCCGGGATGGCGATGATCATCGCAGCCCTCTGTGCGGAAGGTACGAGCGAAATTCATAACATCGTTCAAATCGACAGGGGGTTTCAGGCGATCGATACCCGTCTGCGGTCCTTAGGGGCCCAGATCGAACGGATTGCCGAATAGGAAAAGTGCCAAAGCCACCTTGGGTGGCTTTTTTTTTGACCCGAAAAGTTACCTTCAGATTTTTTTCTAACTTTCGTTAGATTTTTTTCCTAACACAGTTTTCCTCCACTGCTTCCCTTTTTTGTCCCCAACAGCCCTTAGTCCTACTTTCCACCGAACCGGACGTTATACTGCCAACAAAAAA
>Ga0075156_10000291_pt1 | contig 25196 bp, 24 predicted proteins | sample JI81AbrownDNA_FD_70966 | JGI IMG/M metagenome (GOLD analysis project Ga0075156, IMG submission 70966) | Wastewater effluent complex algal communities from Wisconsin, to seasonally profile nutrient transformation and Carbon sequestration -... | ecosystem: Engineered > WWTP > Effluent > Algae...
GTGGAGAGATGCCAATAGTTGTAGAAGCCGCTCAAAGGCTTCGGTTGTGAGGCGCTGGGCTTCATCCGCATTGACGGTGGAAATATTTTCGGCGCGGGCAACGGTTTGGGATAACGATAAAGCGGTCATTTGGTTTCTCCTTTGATGGGCATGGCGGTTTCAAGGATGGATAAAACGACGGGAATTAACGAACCGAAGCGTCCCTGCCCGATGGGAAGGTGCGGCTCGTTTGCAAGATGCATGGCGGTCAGACCGTGAGCGATGGCGATGACCGTATCCACGATCTGTTTCCCAGTGAGAGACGTATTCAATTGCTTTTTGAATTGCTCGACGCGTTGATAGGTTTGGTTGAGGATGCCGAAACTTAAGGCGAGGCTTTCTTTGGATGGGACAAAGCCGGGCACGGGACGTTCAAAACATAGTTGATACAGGTCGGGGTTTTCCAGCGCAAAAGACATATAGCCTTCGATGTAGATGCGCAGTTCGTCATGCAGACCTGTGGAGGTCTTCGTCAATTCCTTGATGTGCGCATCGAACATCGTGAAGCCAAGGCGGAAGAGCGTATCGTAAATTTCGGTTTTGCCGGTGAAGTAGTTGTAGAGAGATGGGGCGCGCATGTCCATGCGGCGGGCGAGTTCCTGCATGGAGAGAGCTGCGACGCCTTCTTCACGCATGATGGCGCGGGCGGCATCCAGAATGGATTGGATGGCGCCTTCGCGGTTGCGTTGTTTGCGGGGGGAGGAGGGTTGTTTTTTCATTAGCCTAATACTATTAGTTTTATCTAATTATATTAGGCTGGATGTATTTGTCAAGGGGTTTAAATAAAGAGCAGTCACCTTCACCCACAAGGCGCAAGGTGACTGTCATCTCTTGAGAGTTTATTTTTCACCTAATGCGGCGTCAGGTTCATGCTGAATCTTCCTGCATCATCCCGTCATATCTGCAACAATGGATTCCGCATCTTCGTTCACGCCCAGCACAAGCGTAGACTTGCGCTTACTCAACCAATTCATGCCGACGAAGTACAAGCCGGGGTATTGCGTCACACCGTGTTGCGTGACGGGGAATCCATCATCATCGGTGACGGGTAATTTAACGAGGCTGTAATCGAAGGTGTAGCCCATTGCCCAAATGACCGTGTTAATTTCAGCGGCTTTGAGATCGAGTTCAGTTATTTCTTCGGCGGCGTAGCCATCTTGCAGTTCAGGGATAATTTCCTGCGGGGCGGCGATGCCTTTTGTTTCGATGTATCTATCGATCATGGCAATGATGTCTTTTTCGGCTTTGTCTGAGCGGGCAAGGATTTCCTTGAGGTCGGGCTTGAACATCGCCTTGCCAGCCTGTACGCCTGCCATGTGCCCCAGCAACGTCACACCGTCCCGCGTAAATTGATGCAGGTTAAGAGAATGCCCACCGTCCTTGCCGCTCAACTGCGGGTTGGATCCGAAGCGGGCTTTGGGTGAAGGCAATTTATCAGGTGTTTGTTCGAAAAAGCCTGCATCCACCAACCAGGCAAAGATATCCCGCCCACGGTAACGGCGCGGCGTGCGCGGAGCAAACCCCGCAGCCAGATAAACCTTACGCCCGCTTTGGTATAACTCCTCGGCGATCTGCAGACCCGATTGCCCGGCGCCAATGACCAACACCGCGCCATCGACCAATTGATTCGGATTGCGATATTTCCCCGAATGAAGCTGCAAAATATTTTTTGGGATATCCGCACTGAACGCGGGGATCTTCGGCTTCTGGAACGACCCCGTTGCGATGACTACATTTTTTGCCTGATAAATTCCCGCCTCTGTCTTGACCTGATACCTGCCTCCGTCCATTGGGGCAACTTCCAACACTGACGTTTTGAACTGCACAGGCAAGGCATACTTTTCAACATAGCGCTCAAAATAGGCGATGATCTCCTCTTTGGGCAGATAACCATCAGGGTCGTTGCCGTCATAAATTGCACCAGGGAGTTGGATGGTCCAATTGGGAGTAACAAACGTGAACGAATCCCAACGGTCATTCCGCCAGGCGTGGGCGGGTTTCTCCGCCGCTTCAAAGATGATATGTTCACGTCCTAGTTGCTTGAGGTGATAACTGGTGGCAAGTCCCGCCTGCCCAGCGCCGACGATAATGGTTTCGATCTGTTCCATGTCACGCTCCTCTACCTTTAAGGTAATGGTTACAACACAGTGCAGATAATAAAGTGACAGTCACCTTGAGGGTGACTGTCACTTTGTTTTACCGTTTCAATGTGCGATATTTCACCCGATGCGGAGTCAGATCCTTGCCGAACTTTTCGATCATCATTGCTTCGTAATCGGACCAGTTGCCGACGTACATTTTGGCAACCGAGTCGCCTTCGTAGACGATGAGGTGGGTGCAGATCCTATCGAGGAACCAGCGGTCATGGCTGACCACCAGCGCAACGCCTGCGAATTCGGTGAGGGCTTCTTCGAGCGCGCGGAGGGTGTTCACATCCAGGTCGTTGGTGGGTTCATCGAGCAGCAGGACGTTGGCGCCTTCGGTTAATGTCTTTGCCAGATGCACGCGGTTGCGTTCACCACCTGAAAGGATGCCGACTTTCTTTTGCTGGTCGGAGCCTGCAAAGTTGAAGGAGGAGCAATAGCCGCGTGAGTTGACTTTGCGTTTGCCGAGTTCCAAGAAGTCTGCGCCGCCGGAGATCTCTTCGTAGACGGTTTTCTCAGGGTCGAGCGTGCGGGACTGATCGACATACGCCAGTTTGACGGTCTCGCCAATTTTGACGGTGCCTCCGTCGGGGGCTTCCTGTCCTGTGATCATCTTGAGCAGCGTGGTCTTGCCTGCGCCGTTGGGACCCACTATCCCGACGATACTGCCCGGAGGAACAGAAGCAGTGAACCCGTCAAGAATGAGGCGGTCGCCGTATGACTTGGTCACCTTGTCAAATTCAAAGACCACGTCACCGAGGCGCGGACCGGGCGGGATGTAAATATCCAGTTCTTCGCGGCGGGCTTCAGCTTCCTGCCCCAATAATTTTTCGTAGGCAGTCACGCGGGCTTGTCCCTTTGCCTGACGCGCTTTTGCGCCCATGCGGATCCATTCGAGTTCGCGTGAGAGAGTCTTTTGGCGCTGGCTTTCAGCTTTTTCTTCGAGGCGGATGCGTTCCTGTTTTTGTTCGAGCCATGAAGAGTAATTTCCTTTGTAGGGAATTCCATAGCCGCGATCTAATTCCAATATCCAGCCGGCCACGTTATCGAGGAAGTAGCGGTCATGGGTGACGGCGATGACGGTGCCTTTGTAGTCGCGCAGGTGATGCTCGAGCCACGCCACGGATTCGGCGTCGAGGTGGTTGGTGGGTTCGTCGAGCAGGAGCACATCGGGTTCAGTGAGCAGCAAACGGGTAAGCGCGACGCGGCGCTTTTCTCCGCCAGAGCAGACGTTGATGGGCGTATCGCCAGACGGACAGCGCAGCGCATCCATCGCCACTTCGAGATGCGAATCCAAATTCCAGGCATCGTGCTTGTCGAGTTGTTCCTGCAATTTGGATTGCTCCGTGACGAGGGCGTCGAAATCGGCATCGGGTTCGGCAAATTTGGCGTTGACCTCATCGAAGCGCGCGAGCATTTCAACGATGGGCTGTACCGCCTCTTTCACAACCTCGATGACTGTTTTGGTTTCATCGAGTTTTGGTTCCTGCTCGAGCATTCCGTAGGTGTAGCCTTTGGCTTGCGAAATTTCGCCGATGTAGTCCTTATCAATGCCTGCCATGATGCGCAGCAGGGTGGATTTGCCCGCGCCATTAAGACCGAGCACGCCGATCTTGGCGCCGTAATAAAAGCCGAGCGAAATATCGCGCAGGATCTGTTTGTTGGGCGGGACGATGCGCCCCACTTTACTCATTTGGTAGATTACAAGGGATTCGTTTGCCATGGTTTTTTCCAGTAGGTAATTGGTGATTATTAATTAGACGGGGCGTATTGTATCAGATGAAAGGAAGGGACATTGATCTGGAACCGAATTCACCATATTTGACAACTAATATAAAATACAGCACCACACTTTACAGTTACAAAGGAGCTTAATCGTGAAAAAGCAATATCTTATTCTTATTGCAATTAGTGTTCTCGTATTATCGCAGATCATGTGTTCCACTTCAGGCGACGAGCCGCGGATAGAATTCAATACCTCGATCACCATCACCACCTATACAGACACAAACCGAAACGGGGTTCAGGATGACGGGGAAGATATATTGCCCAATATTCCGCTCAAGATGGAAGCGATTAGAAGCCTCGGATATTCGGATGCAGTGACAAATAAAACACGCGAAAATGGTAAAGCTTCATTCGGGAATAATTATTCAGTGGGAGGCCTAAGTCATTGCCCCGTTGTGACCATCACCATCACTCCACCTACAGGGATGGTTTCAACCAGCGGCTCCAATAAGATTGAGATCAGAGATTGGGAATGCGAGCCCGGTGCGCCCGCTCAGCAGGACCGCTCCATCTCCTTTGGGCTTGCTCCAACAGAAACAGCCACCGCCACGCTGACAAATACTCCAACAGCCGCCGCCTCACCCGAAGCGACCTTCACTCCTACCGTAACCGTCACCGCCACTCCAATAGCCAATCTGGATGGCGAAGTTCAAGAGGACAAATTAGCCTGCCGCTACGGACCCGGTGACTTGTATCTTTATCAATTCGGTTTGATACAGGGAAATAAAATGCAGGTACTCGGGCGGGACATCCATTCCGAGTGGGCCTACGTGCAAGTGCAGGGATACGACAGCCCGTGCTGGGTCAACGCCAAATACATCAACGTGAGCGGAGACATTGCAGCCCTCGAATCAGTGTACCCGGGAAAGGTAAATATCCCGCTCTCCTACTACTGGCCCGCACCCACAAACGTCTACACTGGCCGAAGCGCGGACGGTAAACAAGTGGGCATTTATTGGGATGAATACATTCTGCCAGATGGTGAAATGGAAAGCCCGGAGAGTCCGCGCTATCTGGCTGAACTCTGGCTCTGCAAAGACGGTCAGCTGACCTTTAACTCCATCTTTGCATGGCAAAACAACCTGCTCGTGGATGATGAAGCCGGCTGCTCCGAGCCTTCCAGCGGAGTGATGTATCTCGTGGAAAAGCACGGCTATTCAGGCCCGGTCACAATTCTCTGGCCCGCCCCATAACCCATCTTCGCAAGGAACATAAAGTATTCTCAAGAACTCCGCGATATTCAATATCGCGGAGTTCTTACATTCAAGGACACTGTTACTCAAAGTGTGTAGACTTATCGTCTGCAACAGATTAATCTTCAGTGGTGTAAAATCACTTTCAGACAAAGTGAGGAAACATGGCTTCAAACAAATGGACACGAGAAGAATTAATTCTTGCATTCAATTTATATTGCAAAATCCCGTTTGGCACAATTCATATTCATAACCCTCAAATTATTGGTCTTGCAAAGATTTTAGGCCGCACGCCTTCGGCTGTTTCATGGAAATTAGCTAACTTAGCAAGCCTAGACCCAACCTTGAAAAAGAGAAATATTGCTGGCGCTTCACATGGTGCAAAGTTAGATGCAGAGGTTTGGGAAGAATTCAACAACAACTGGGACAAATTAGGTTTTGAAAGCGAAAGACTATTAGCAGAGAAAACTGGCAAGCAAATCGAATCTGTAACAGATATTGAAACTTCTGATTTACCAAAAGAAGGCAAAGAACGAGAAACAATTGTAAAAGTTCGCGTTAATCAGAGCTTCTTTAGAAAAGCGGTGCTCGCAGCTTATGATTTCAAGTGTTGTATTACAGGCTTAGGAATTCCTGAATTATTGAACGCAAGCCATATTATTCCGTGGTCAAAAGATGAAGCCAATCGTGTAAACCCACGCAACGGACTTTGTCTCAACGCTATTCATGATAGAGCTTTCGACAGAGGATTGCTCACTATTACGCCCGACTTCAAAATAAAAATCTCAAAATCCATCAAACGCAATGATGTAGATAGTGCGTTACAGGATTTTCTATTTCGATATGATGGCGCTGAGATCAAAACGCCAACAAGGTTTTCACCAGACTCTAAGTTCTTGAAATATCACAACAAGAGCGTATTTAGAGCATAAGTAATGAACAATATTAGATTCAACTATCTTTATCGTGATGGAAACAATTACAAACTATGGGGAGAAGTGATTTTCCTAAACCCTGAGAATTTGAGTACAAATGAAATTACAGAAAAGCTACTTCACGCATTTTTACCCGACAAGCAATTTATAGCCAGTCAAATTTCTATTCCAGAAAAGTTTTTATTCGTTGACGGAAATTACACAGACAGCGACCATTGTTATCACGAGTTTGACTGTATAGAAGTTTGTAAAGAAGGACCCACAGATAAATCAGGTAGATCAATCGCCGACTTCCTACTGGATGTTAAAGCAGTTTCAAAGCAGGGTTGGAAAGCGTTCGATATTTTAGATAAAGCATAATTCGTCATACGCGAATTGCGGAAGATGGGCTGGAAAGTTGGCCGCGTATGGGAGCACGAACTAAAGTCCCCCGAAAAAGTGGCTGCGAAGGTGGCAAAAGCCTTTTAGCAGGTCTGTTTCTCCCCCCAGATATGGCATAAGGTCGCCTTAGAGAATGTTTCTTAAAGGCTTTTTACCACTGAGAAAAACCTATTAAAAATCTCTGTGGACTCCGTGTTCTCCGTGGTTAATACTCTTTTCTTGTACAAATTTGGACTTAAGAAACGCTCTCCCAGGGTCATCCTCTTACTCTCCTCAATTATGCTTGACACATCCCCTGCATCCCCCGCACGTTTGCACAACGATTTTGATTAATCTTGCCAGCAGCAGAAAATTAAAAGAGACGACCCCTGTCCAGCGGCGAGGCAAAAACAGGGGTCTGACTTAAACAGCCGGCAAAGGCTGAGGAAGCTGCATTCATTCTATCCTACATTTGGAGATATACAGCGCCGCGATCTAAGGCGGGGACGTGGGATCATATTTGACCTTGTCCTTAAAACCTTTGGTCAATGGCCCGCCATGCCTTTGCTTCAAATAATATTCACTGTATCCAACGCACATTTATATCCACCCATTGTGGGATATTCTGAATCAATCAAATTCATATAATCAAACTCATCATAAAAAAAGAAGGAAAGCTATGAAAAGAAAATCATCAAGCACTTCATTTGCATTTTTTTCCGTGATCGCATTGTTCATTCTCCTCGCATGTAATTTGCCAGCCACCGCTACAGAAGCTCCACAGCAAGCCACCGAAGCCCCCGTCCAGGAGATCAGCCCCGAAGATATAGCCCTGACCATCGTCGCGCAAACCGCACAGGCTGCCTCGCAAGAAACTCCTTCTGTCACGCCAACCTCATCCAGCGTAACTGTCACCGTCAGCACGGCAACCAACTGCCGCACCGGCCCCGATACGGTCTATCCGATCTCAATGGTGGTACAGCCAGGCAGCACCATGACGGTTGTCGGAAAATACTCAACCAACTATTGGATCATCACCATGCCTGTTGGCGGCACATGCTGGCTGTGGGGGCAGTACGCCACCACCGTTGGAAATACCAGCGCCCTGCCCGAGATCGCCGCTCCCCCGCCGCCTGCCGTGGCGCAATCATCCGACAACACCAATTCAAACTCCAACGACTCTGATTCCGATTCTTCCGATTCAGATAATTCAAATTCAAACCCCATAACGATACCACTCGTCCCAATCATCCTCGTCCCTGCCGCGCCAACCAATTTGGATATCACAAGACAGTGCATCACACTCACCAAGCCGGGCGATCTTTTCCCCAGTTTTCAACAGACCACCACCTTCACATGGTCTGACGCATCCACCACAGAGACTGGTTTCAACGTGTATATGGATGGCTCACTGCTCGCAACGGTAAGTGCGAACACGCAGCAATACGTCCATAAATTTACGGTGTTGCTGCCCCCAGCCGATACCGCCTCGTATGGCGTACAGGCCGTAGGCGCAAGCGGGAACTCCGCCATCAAGGAAGCCTCAGTACAATACTGCAAATAACTTGAATCATGGCATCGTGTCATCAACTTTGCCACAACCATGCAATAGAACACTCATTAGAATTAAATAGAAAGAGCCGGGTCTCCAGTTCCGGCTCTTTCTATTTTTTGTTTTGCATAGGAGGAGAAGAGAAATTGTCTTGCGAACTCAACTTTATCACCAGCCTGCCAAAAGTGCTTGACGGAACCCCTACGTCTACTGCACGCTTGTAAAACGATATTGATTAATCTTTTTTAACCTTTTCATCCACACAGGAAACCAGCATCACAGCGCCGCGTCCTTTCAACTTCATGATACAAACAGGCTGTTTTTACAGGCATGATATACTCAAAAAGAACAAAATCAAAAGAAAACAGGGAGCATTTATGCGCCTTTCAAGAGCACTAAAAACCGATCAGGAAATCATCACCCGCTTCATCACCGCGCTTGGCAGCGGCTCCGTTGCTCTCAGTTCCAGCAAACTTCCCCGCCCCAATTTCTTTATCACCGCCCATACCTTCATCAAAGAATATATCAATGAAGGCTTCTTTCCAAAAGAAGAGATCATCATCAAGATCCTCGAAGAGGGCGGCTTCCCCGCAGATACCGGCCCCATCGGCGCCATCCGCACCGACCAGAAAAAAAGCCGCGATGCCGCCGAATCCATGCTCAATGCCGCCAGGCAATGGGAAGCGGGCGACAATATCGCCCGTTCCGAAACAGGCTGGGCCACCAGTGAGTACACCTCCAGCATTCGTCAGCACCTCGAACGCATCAAGAGCCTCATCCTCCCGCTCATCGAGCAAACCATCTCTGTAGATGAAGAACACAACGTCTCAGAACAGATCAACGGCATGGTTCTTCAGAACGGATCGGAAAAATATATAAAACTGATCGAACAATTGGAAGAAACCCTAAGCGACTGGAAATAACTCCCCCACAAACAAAACGGGCAGATGAATTCATCTGCCCGTTTTGTTTTACCGCCTCATTCCCCGCCCACGCCTGATTCTGCTCCGAGAATCATAAGTATAATCTTCGACCACAGACCACATATCAGCTTTTATGGCCTGTCATCCAAAGGAGAATCCCATGCAAGCCTACGAACTCACCCAACTCATTTCCCAACGCGCCGAATCGAACAAGCTGTATCTTGAATTTCTCAAAGTCCCCGATCTCAGCATGGGGCTTTACGTTCTCTCCGCAGGCGGCACCGACCCGCAAAGTCCACACACCGAGGATGAAGTTTATTACGTGGTCAGCGGCAGGGCAAAAATTAAAGTGGCAGAGGAAGACCGCAGTGTGCAGGCTGGGTCCATTGTCTATGTGGCAAAGAATGTTGAACACAAATTTCACTCCATTGAGGAAGAGTTGACGGTCATTGTCTTCTTCGCGCCAGCAGAGTATTCGAACAGACCATAGAAAATAGACTGTGGTAAAATGACGTAAAATGTAAGTCATATAACGTATTTTTTACGTCATAAGGAATGACCAATGATCGAAACACTTTTAGGCTCAAAGAATGCGGAAAGAGTTCTAATTTACGTTTCTGCGCGTGAAGAAGGATATGCCCGCGAGATCGCCAGCTTTTATCAAACCGACTTAAAACCCATTCAACTACAATTGGATAAATTCGAGAAAAGCGGGGTACTCGTCAGCCGTTCTGTGGGGCGGACAAGGCCGTATGTATTCAATCCGCGCTACCCATTTTTGAATGAATTAAAACGCCTGTTGGAAAAAGCGCTTTCATTTTATCCGCAGGAAGAACGAGATGAGTTAATGATGAACAGGCGCAGGCCGCGAGCACGGGGCAAAACTTTATGAAACAAATTAAGAATATGAGTCAGGTGGAACTGGCTGCATTTATTCAAGATTCTTTACAGAAAGAAGGCATCCAGGTCGTACTTTCAGGCGGGAGTGCGGTTTCTTTTTATAGCAGCAATCAGTATGTTTCCAAGGATCTGGATTTGATCAACACCCGTTTTGCCAAACGGAGCAAGATCAAAGCAGTGATGGAAGGATTGGGCTTTAAAGAACAAGGCCGCTACTTTATAAACAGTGAGACAAAATTCTTTGTAGAATTTCCTGATGGGCCGCTCTCCGTTGGAGAAGAGCCAGTGAAAGTTGTCAGTGAATTTGAATTATCAACAGGAACTTTACGAGTTGTGTCAGCCACTGATTGCGTGAAAGATAGACTATGTGCTTTCTATTTCTGGAATGACCAACAGGGGTTGGCGCAGGCCGTGCTGGTTGCCAAAGATCAAAAGGTGGATATGCAAGAGATCAAACGCTGGTCAAAGGGAGAGGGAAAAGAACGGGAATTTGAATTGTTCGCAGCAAAACTTATTTCTTAAAAATCGTCATCATGCAGAAACAGGTCAGGTTATATCTGACCTGTTTTGTCTTTAATAAGGGAATCTCTGGATTGTCACCAAATTATATATAATGTACAATCTTCGCAACGAAGGAACCCTCCCCCATGCTTCAATTAAAAACTACTCCATTCCACGAACGAACGTCCGCGTTGTGCCAGCCGCAGAATTGGCGCAAGTGGGCGGGATATTTCGCCGCAGGCTCATACGAGCACACGCTTGACCGCGAGTATTGGGCCATCCGCAATGCAGCAGCGTTGATCGATGTCTCGCCGCTGATCAAGTATGTGATTAAAGGAAAAGACGCGGCGGCTTTGCTGCATCGCGTCACCACACGAGACATCCACAAGATGAAAGTTGGACAGGTCGCATATACCGGCTGGTGCGATGAAGAAGGCAAGATGATCGACGATGGCACGGTCACGCGCTTCGATGACTCAACCTTTCGCCTGACCTCTGCGGAACCGAATCTGCGCTGGCTGATGATGAACGCAGTCGGCATGGACGTGTCCATCACCGAAGTCACAGACGATGTGGCCGCGCTCAGTTTTCAGGGACCGAACACACGCAAAATCCTGAACATCGTTTCCGAAAAACCCGTGGATGAGTTGAAGTATTTCCGCATGATGAAAAATAAGATCAGCGGAGTCGAAGTCACCATTTCACGCACTGGCTACACCGGCGACCTCGGCTACGAGATCTGGATGGATGCGAAAGATGCGCTTCCGGTCTGGGATAAATTAATGGAAGTCGGCGGCGATTACGGCATTGCCCCCGTCGGCATTTTGGCAATGGACATGGCGCGCGTGGAAGCAGGTCTCTTCATGCTCGATGTGGATTACACATCCACAAGTCACGCATGGATCGAACCGCAGAAATCCTCTCCCTTTGAGTTGGGCCTCGATTGGACAGTCGCGCTTGATAAGCCCGGCTACTTCGTCGGTCGCCGCGCATTGGAAAAAGAAAAGCGCGAAGGCTCCACATGGAAGATGGTCGGTCTGGAAGTAGATTGGGTCGGCATGGAAAAACTATTCAACTCCGTTGGCTTGCCGCCGCAAATCCCCGGCATGGCTGTGCGCGGAAGTCTGCCAATCTTCGTTGGCAACGTGCAGGTTGGATATGCGTCCACATCCACATGGTCACCCGTGTTGAAAAAATATATTGCCCTCGCGCATTTGCAGAAGCCCTATTTTGAAATCGGCACGGATGTCCGCATGGAGATCACCGTCGAACATCATCGCCAGCACGCGCCTGCCAAAGTGGTCAAACTTCCGTTCTACGAACCCGAGTGGAAGAAGAAATGAATCCGGGAAACTCATTCGGAAAAATAAAACTAAATCAACTGGCAATTCTTCTCGGAATTGTTGTGCCGCTCGTTGGGTTGGCATTGCTAGCCTACATCGGCATCTACAACCGCTTCTGGGGTGATGACTGGTGCTACAACTTTGACTTCAAAACGCTGGGGATCGGCGGGACTCTCAACACCTATTTCATGACGGGACATGAAGCCCTGCGTGGATATGCAAACAACCGCTACTCGCTCACCCTCGTATCGGGCCTGCTCTATTTGACTGGGATATTCGGCGCCAAAATAACCGCTTCTCTCGTCATCGTAAGCTGGCTTATCGGGCTGACTTGGACATTCTCCAACCTGTCGAAGATCTTTGGCATCAATTCCAAAAGCGCTGTCATTTTGAGCGCAGCGACAATTTTGTATTTCACTCTGTATATCTCTCCGCAGAGATTCCAGGTTTTGTATTGGATTGCGGGCATTCACTACAGCCTGACCATCGTCACCGGGATTTTTCTTCTGGCGCTAGTCACATCTCAGGCAGCGCGTGAAACCCGCAGCAAAGCCGTTGACTACATCATTATCCCCGTTGCACTTCTGGCCGGTGGATTCTCCGAAACAGGCAGCGCATTTCTGCTCGGCGCATTCTCGCTGTTGTTGGTGACGGTTTGGTATCTCAAATGGAAGCAAACTGATTGGGCGGTCAAGGCATTCCCCACCACAGTCATTGCATTCGTCACTCTTGCGGTTGCCCTGCTGGTTCTGGCATCTGCCCCCTCCAACGCAGCGCGGACGGATGTCATCTCTGCCGAACGAACGGAACTATTCACCGCAATTCTGCTCTCCTTCCGCTTCGCCTTTGACTTTATGCTGGATTCATTCCTCAGCCTGCCCTTGCCACACGTGATGTTCATCGCAGTCTTTTTTGCTTTGCCCATTCTTTCATCCACCGAAAAACGCGCTGACCTTTTGAAAACCATCCTTTCGGTTGCGGCAGTGGCCGTAGTTCTCTGGCTGGTCATTTCAGCAGTACAAGCGCCAAGCGTGCTGTTCTACGGAGCGCCGCCTGACCCGCGCGGAAAGTCGCTTGCGCGTTTCACCATGCTCGTTGGCTTGGCTGTGATCGCATGGCTCCTCGGCAGGGAAATCCATTCCCGTTGGGATAACAAATGGATGACGATGGCAGCGCTCGCGGTAATGGTGATCAGCTCCGCATATACTGCCCGCACGATTACAAACACATACAAGGAAGTACCAGACTATGCCTATCGCGCACAGAAATGGGATGAACGCGATGCTCACATTCAACAAGCCATCACCGAAGGCCAAACCCTCGTGGAAGTAACAGTCATTGACATGAAAGGTCTCGGCGTTCAGGACATTATGAAGTCCAAAGACATGAATGGTGAATGGATCGTCGCTTGCAGCAGCCAGTTTTACGGTTTCGAAGGCATCAAAGCAGTCCAACCCTAGACAACAGACCACAGACCATGGACCGTCGTCTGCGGTCCATGGTCAATCAAAGGAATTATCTATGACATCATCCAACACATACGACGCAATCATCATCGGCGGCGGTCACAACGGACTTGTGGCTGGCGCATACCTCGCTCGCGCAGGCAAGAAAGTGGTCGTGCTTGAGCGCAGACACATTGCAGGCGGCGCGGCAGTGACCGAGGAAATTTTCCCTGGCTACAAGTTCACCGAGTTTTCGTACGTGGTGAGTCTGCTGCGCCCCGAAATTATCCGTGACCTGGAATTGCCCAAACACGGACTTAAGATCCTTCCGCTCCCATCCACTTTCACACCGATGGAAAACGGCGATTACCTTGGCGCATGGGATGACCACGACCTGACCCGCCGCGAAATCTATCGTCACTCACCCAAAGACGCGGAAGCCTACGATGAGTACGCGCGCGTCATGGCACGTGCCGCGAAAGCCATTAAGCCCATCATCAATTTGATTCCGCCCGACCCATCCTCGCTCAGTGTAAAGGACTTAATGGGCTTGCTCAAAGTCGGTCAATTCGCAGCGAATCTTTCTGAAAAAGAATTGTATGCCATCGCCAAACTCGCCACGCAATCATCCGCGGATTTGCTCGAAGAGTGGTTCGAGTTTGACCCGCTCAAAGGTACCAAAGCCGCCAGCGGAATCATCGGCACCTATCTCGGACCTCGTTCCCCCGGCACCGCGTATGTTTTGCTTCATCACTACATGGGCGAAATCGACGGCGCGTTCCGCGCCTGGGGTTTTGCCAAGAACGGCTCTGGCGGAGTTAGCGGCTCCATTCTCAGCGCGGCGAAAGCGCTCGGAGTGGAGGTCAGACTCAACGCAAGTGTGAAGCAGGTCATCGTTAAGAATGGACGCGCTGTTGGCGTCGCACTTGAGAACGGCGATGAACTCACATCCAAGGTCGTCATGTCTGCCGCTGACCCGAAGCGCACCTTCCTGCAATTTGTGGAAGGCAAACATTTTCCCGATGAATTCGTGACCGCGCTGCAAAACTTCCGCACACGCGGCTCGTCGGGCAAGGTCAACATTGCCTTGAGCAAACTGCCGAACTTTACAGCCATGCCGTACACGGGCAACGGCGCAAATTCAGTTCTGCATCGCGGCGCGGTTTCCATCAGCCCAAGCATTGATTACATCGAACGCGCCTACGACGACGCGAAGTACGGGCAGATTTCGAAGCGCCCGTATCTCGATATGATCTTCCCGTCCATGATCGACCCAGACATGGCGCCTCCCGGACAGCACGTAATGTCTTGCTTCGTGCAATATGCGCCGTACGATATCGAAGGCGGCTGGGATGACGCGAAGCGCGACCAACTCGGCGAAGCGGTCATCGCGACCATCGAACAATACGCGCCGAACATCCGCGAGTGCATCGTCGGCATGCAAGTCATTTCGCCGAAAGACATCGAAGCCATCGCGGGCATCACCGGCGGCAACATCTTCCACGGCGAATTGCTGCTGCACCAAATCTTCTTCCTGCGTCCCACCCCGCAATGGGCAGACTTCCGCACCCCGCTCAAAGGCTACTACTTCGGCGCAAGCGGCGCGCACCCAGGCGGCGGTGTGATGGGCGCAGCAGGCATGTTGGCGGCAAAAGAAATTTTGAAGGATGGAATGTAGACAATAAACCGCGGACAATGGACCACCGCTTCTTTCTTAACTGGAAGTTGATTCTGTTGAACGAAGTTTTGTCTACCCTTTGAGAATTTTTGTATGATTGAAAAACCTGACATTAGCGATGAGAAAATAATGGTTGCATTGAACGAGAATTATTCGATTCAGGTTAATCATATTGAATTCCTGCCAATTGGAAACGACTCGTCCGCGTTTGCGTATCGTGTGGAAGAAAAAAATGGAAATTCGTATTTTCTGAAGCTCAAAAGGGATTTCTTGAATTTTGCTGGGCTTTTCGTGCCGCGATTTCTGAAAGACAATGGAATTGCACAGGTCGTTGCTCCGCTCTCAACAAAGTCTCGGGAGCTTTGGGTAAATGCAGACGAGTTTGCTTTCATCCTCTATCCCTTCATTTTAGGGAATGAAGCCATGCAGGTTGGCATGACCGATGCTCAGTGGACAGAGTTTGGTTCAACATTGAAACGAATACATGCTACAGAACCTCCTTATGATATTTCGCAATATGTAAAGCGAGAGACTTTCGTTCCGAAATGGAGAAGGTACGCTACAGAGTTGCATAAGCAGGTTAACGCACGAAATTACGACGACCCTCATCAAAAAGGACTTGCGGATTTCTGGAAGAAAAACAACCAAACAATTCAAACTCTTATCGAGCGCACTGAAATGATAGGAAGGCTTCTCCAGCAGTCTGATCTGGAATTCTTGCTCTGTCACGCAGACATTCATACAGCCAACATTTTGATAACTCAAGACCAAAAAATGTTCATTGTTGACTGGGATGACACATTGCTGGCACCGAAAGAGCGCGACCTAATGTTTGTGCTCGGTGAGGGCTCAAATCATACAAGAGAAGAGCAAATGTTTTTCAAAGGATATGGGAACGTGGTGATCAACCAACTTGCGCTGGCATACTACAGGTACGAATGGTGTGTACAGGAAATTGGCGATTTTGGTGAACGAGTCTTTTCGACGAAGGACACAGGTGAAATGACAAAGCAAGAATCTGTAGCAGGATTTAAGAAGTTGTTTTTACACGACGATGTGATTGAAAGCGCGCTTAATACGCCATTTGAATCTGAGATAAGGAATAATTCATGACTAATCATTACGACACCATCATCATCGGCGCAGGGCACAATGGATTGGTCGCTGCCGCGTATCTCGCCAAGCAGGGAAAAAAGGTTCTTGTTCTCGAACGCCGAGTCATCGTCGGCGGCTCGGTTGTGACCGAATCCTTCAGCGAAGGCTTCACTGTTGACGCCGTTTGGACAGGTGGAACCCTCCGCCCGGATATTGTGAAGGATTTGAAATTGCCGCTTTCTGAAGTTAAAGAGAAGCCAGCTTTCATTTCTTTGCAACCAGACGGCAACCATCTCACCCTCGACGCCGAGTCTATCAAACGCATCTCCGGAAAAGACGCGGCACGCTTTCCCGAATTCGTCCGCTTCATGGACAAAGCCGCAAGCATTCTCGATACCGCCTACGCCACCATCATGCCGCGCCTGCCGCTGAATTTCAATATCCGCGAAGGCTATGGATTAATGGAGTTGGGACTCGAACTCAAACTTGCGGGTCGCAAAGACATGCTCAACTTCATCCGCGCCCTGCCGATGACCGCGCAGGAATTGCTCGACGAATATTTTGAATCTGATGTAGTCAAAGCAGCGATTGCATCTGTCGGTATCCACGGCTTCACCCTCGGACCGATGGGCGCAGGCACAGGCTACACATTGATTCACAACTGGCTGAATCGCGGCGGCTTGGCAAATGTCAATGTTGGCAAAGCTGGAGAAATTACACAAGCTCTTGCGAACGCGGTGAAATCCTTCGGTGGTGAAATTAGAACCGAGGCAGAAGTAAAAAGTATACAAGTAGACAAGTACACATGTACTGGCGTGGTGTTGGCAAACGGAGAGGAAATCAAGGCAGATATGGTGCTCTCCTCCGCAGACCCGAAACACACCCTGCTCAAACTCGTCGGCGCACAGGATTTGCCGCCTGAATTTGTCTGGCACACCCAATCCATCAAAATGCGCGGCTCGGTGGCAAAAATCCACTTGCAGACGAATGGCAATCACGGCATCCCCGAAGGGACAGTTGTCCTCGCCCCGTCCATTAAATATCTCGAACGCGCCTACGACGCCGCAAAGTACGGTGAGATTTCCGAGAAGCCGTATTTGGAAGTGACGACTTCTGGCAATGTGGTGAGTATCCATTTCCAATTTGCGCCGTACGCGTTGAAGAATGGTGATTGGAAAGTGGAAAGTGGAAAGATCGAAAATTTGGCAATCGACACATTGACGGAATACTTCCCCAATCTAAAATCGTCAATCATAAATCGTAAATTGATAACGCCTCAAGACTTGGAGTCCACTTACGGTCTCACCGAAGGCGACCTCAACCACGGTCAACTCATGCTCGATCAATTCCTGTTCATGCGACCAATACCGGGCTGGTCGAATCACAAAACGCCCATTGATAACTTGTATCTTTGCGGCAGCGGAGTCCACGGCGGGGGCGGAGTCAGCGGCGCGGCGGGACGGAATGCAGTAAAGGCTTTGAAGTAAACAAAAACATCCGACACTTCACCGTGTCGGATGTTTTGATTCAGCCAGTACCCTATTTACTTGGCGCGAATAGACTGGGCATATTGTTCAGGCGCCTTGCCAACAAGTTTCTTGAAATCGTTGACGAAGTGCGATTGATGGCTGTACCCCAAATCTGCGGCGACCAATGCCCAATTGGGGTCTTTAAGCTGAGCCGCCAATTCCACGGCTTCGAGCAGACGATAGCGCATCAACACCCACTTCAACCCGACCCCGACATATTTTTTGAAAAGATATTGAACCGTCCGCTCGCTGATGGAGAATCGCTCTGTGACCATTTCCACGGTGCGCAGGTCTTTGTCCGTGTTGACCGCTTCGAGGATCGACGTGATGAGCGTGAGGTTCTGGTCAATGCGCGGCTTCCTGGATAAAAGCAACTCCTCTACCTTGGCGACCATGGCTTCATCATTTTCCTGATCGAACAGGGCATACCGAAAATCTTCATTCGCTTCAGGGAAAACCGTCACCGTTTCGATCTCCTTGTCGGTTAGCGTGGCAATAGATTTTTTCCAGAACGGATAGAACCCACCCGGCTTGAACATCGTCCCAATAATCGAGCCAGTGTCCTTCACTTCGTAGGTATACATCCCGGTAGTGATGCCTGTGATCCAGGCACGATCTACGGTAAAGGCGAAATTGACATTGGAATGCGGCAGCACTTCAGAGATGTATGGAGGTTGTCCACGCAGATCCCAGTGGATAGTCCAATGATGTTCGACAAAGGGAATCAACTCGGACGAGGGCAGGTATCGGCTAAGTTCGAAGCGCGTGGCGGCGCGAGCCGGGTCCAGAATCCCCTTATGCCTGCTTGATTTTTTAGAAAATTGTTTTGCGGGTTTTTGCAATACAGCTTTCATAACGATTGCTATTATACAGGCTTAGGAGCATCAATATGAACAAATCTTTTTCAACTCAAAAACACATTACGATCAGCGCCCCAACCTATAAGGTTTGGGAAGCGCTTGCTTCCCCGAAGATCATCAAACAGTATATGTTCGGTACGGAAGTTGTTTCGACCTGGCACAAGGGTGACTCAGTTATTTATAAAGGCCAATGGGATGGGCAACCGTTCGAGGACAAGGGCACAATTCTTGAGATTTCGCCTGGGAAGGTTCTCAAACTTTCTTTTTTCAGCGCCTCCAGCGGGCTTGAGGATTGTCCCGAAAATCGCAGTTTGATCACATACGAAATTATCCCAGAAATTGACGGGTGCACCACGCTTTCCATAACTCAGGAGAATAATCCTTCCCAGTCAGCAGCTGATTTCGCCGGGGAAAATTGGGAAATGACTCTGAATCAGATCAAGCATCTATTGGAGAATTAATAGATATGGGTCCGACCTACTACAACACATTCATTGAGGTTGCCGAGGATTGTCCAGTAACCTCATCCGAGGTTCCGCAAGCCAAAGGCGAGACCAAGACAAAGGCAGTTCTTGAATATGAACTGATCGCCAAACATCCCTATAAGTACACTGGTGAGGACATCGCATTCCTTGTCCATGCGATATATAACGAGATCCCAAAAGAAAACTGGAAGGAAGAACGTATCAGGTTCTTTTCCAAAGGACAGCCCTGCCTGCGGGCATCTGCGTTAGGCAAGCGATATGGCTGGGGAACCCACCATAATGAAAACGGGATGGTGGCCCTCGTCCCGATGGAGTCAAAAGAGTACAGAAAATTTATAAGTATTTCTACATTAAAGCATCTCAAGGCAATGCGTACCAGGAAGGCTTGATATTTTAAGGACTCAACAATCCGTATGAAAAAAATTACAGCAACAAAACTTGATATTCATTCCATCGTCGGAACGTCCCTTGGTTACTTCGCTCCATGGCTGGCGGCCGTACTGCTTATTACATGGTCTGGTTATCCAGGGGTGGTTTGCATCACGCCAATGGCTTGGTTACTTGCAATTCCCATAGGAATGGTCTGCTCATTACGTTCAAAAACACAGAAATTCTCCACCCGCTTATTGGAATCAACACTGGCAGGCGGGATTCTTGGTCTATTACAAGGGTTGCTGTTTTTTATCATTATTCCTGTTATGGGACCGATCAAACCAGAGGAAGAGGCAAATCAAATGACCCTGAACCTCATCATGCTGACAGCCGGTGCTCTGATCGCAGCGGTACTTTCCCTGTTTTCTGCCTTCTCCACAGAGCGGCGTAAAAAAAGAGACAACGATATCCGAATAAATGAAAGCATTATGCGTGACCATGGGTTGTAAGAAAGGAAGCCTGAATCACGGTTAACTCATGCCAGACCAATTCATATTCATGCGACGAATCCCAGACTGGTCGAATCACAAAACGCCCATTGATAATCTCTATCTCTGCGGCAGCGGAGTCCACGGCGGCGGCGGAGTCAGCGGCGCGGCGGGACGGAATGCAGTAAAGGCTTTGAAGTAAATACACAGGTCACGTCTGAGACGTGACCTGTGTATTTACTGTGTTATATTTTTTCAAATGACCACTTCAAAAACACGCCTCTTCATCGCGGCAGGGATTATCGTCCTGTTGCTGACCCAGATCCTCTACGACCCGATCTCATCTGCAAAACATGCGTTGACAATCGCAAGCGTCCGCAGTCAATTGCCGCAGGCTAAAGCCAAATGGAATGCATCCGAAATTTCAGGTTACAGCTTCGAGATCATCGGTGATGGACGTTCCATCTGCCAGCCTTCTGCGCGGATCGAGGTTCAAGATGACAAAGTGGTCAACGTGGAAGTGTTGGGTCCAACACCGAAGATTCTCCCGCCCAATCAATGGACCGACCCCGATTGGGAGAACGAAGTCTTTTTGTGCAATTATCGAAATTTCACCATGACAAAAATCTTTGAACTGGTGGAGTTGACTCTGCAGAACTTTCCTTCCTCCATCCTGCAAGCGGACTTCGACTCTGAATACGGCTACGTCACATCCTTCGAGTATGGCATTTATGTTGGGCATGGGTTGGCGAGGCCAAAGATCAGCAATTGCTGTAACGTGTTCAAAATTCAAAACTTTCAGATCAAGTAAAAGTAGGTCACGCTTTCGCGTGACCTACTTTTTTTACAGACAACCGCTCAATTGAATTGCACGTGGATCACGCCCGAAGGCGAGACGTTTTGCCCAGGTACTTGGAAAAGCACGCAAGGCACGCGCGTCCATTGTCCCAGGCTTGCGGATTCTCCAACCAGCGAGGATGAGATTTTCAAAGATGCGTTCTGCGCCATCTTCGAGACTCCAGCCTTGTTCGGCGAGTGCGCCGCCGTTCAAGCGGATATCCAACACAGCCGAGGAACCCGCCACAGACTCCAAACCATGCAGGAGTCTGTCATCACCGATCAGAAAACTTTCCAACAGGCTGCCCCACGGAAAGTTGATGGTGATGTGCGAGATGAGTCCGTGCAGTTCATGCGGCAGGGCTTGCGCGCTGGCAATGATGTAGAGCAGGTTCGGCAGTTTGGCGCGCGAATGTTCGCGCAGATTCTCGCGGCACGAGTCTACGCCAATGACGAAGTGGCTGGGAAAATTATCAGCGTGGCAAAATGCAAATTTGCCGTCACCAGTTCCCAGGTCCAGCATGATGCGGTTGTAGTTTGCGAGCCGCGCGTAAAAGTCAGTCAAATCCAAGTTAAGGGACGTCTTGCCCCGAATTGTTTCCATTTGAAACCTCCAATTTGTCGAGTTGATAAAGCGGGACAAATTGGAGCGGGGCGGAGCACGAGCCGCATTGTTAAACGAAAACAGACGGCCGCGTCAGGCGCCGTCGAGATCATCGGGCGTAGGATTTTTACGAGTTAAGGGGAGTAAAGATTAGCAGGGCGGACGAGTGGTGTTCATGAAAAAATTTTAGCACCTTCCACGCACGGTGTTGATAAGAGTTTTATATGTAAATCAAATCGAGGACATTTGTAACTGGAATGTTACAAGCGCCCTTTATATTATCTATACAAATTGACGAATCGATTCATCAACAGGAGGAGCCTATGAAGATCACCGGCACGTTGACTCCCGAGTTTCAGGAAATCATTACACCTGAAGCGCTTCAGTTCGTGGAACAGATCGAACGCAAATTCGGCGAACGCAGGCGCGAACTGCTTGAAGCCCGCGCTGAGCGGCAAAAGAAAATTGACGCCGGAGCCTTGCCCGACTTTCCGCCTGACACTGCGGATGTGCGCGCCGCAGATTGGAAAGTGGCGCACATTCCGCCAGACCTGCAAAGCAGGCATGTCGAAATCACCGGCCCCACCGAACGAAAGATGATGATCAACGCCCTGAATTCCGGGGCCAGCGTTTTTATGGCGGACTTTGAAGACGCGAACTCTCCCACCTGGGAAAACATGATCCAGGGTCATCTCAACCTGCGCGACGCAATCGAACGAACCATCTCCCTCACCACCCCCGAAAAAATTTATAAACTGAACGACAAGCCTGCGACTCTGATCGTGCGTCCGCGCGGCTGGCATTTGACTGAAAAACACGCGCTTGTGGATGAAAAGCCGATCTCCGCTTCTCTCTTCGACTTTGGCCTGTATCTGTTTCACAATGCCTCCCGCCTCGCTGATAGAGGCTCCGGGCCGTACTTCTATTTGCCTAAATTAGAGAGTCATCTCGAAGCGCGTTTATGGAATGACGTATTCAATTTTGCACAGGATACGCTCGGCATTCCGCGCGGGACGATCAAAGTGACGGTGCTCATCGAAACGATTCTTGCTGCGTTTGAGATGGATGAAATTCTCTACGAATTGCGCGACCACATTGCCGCACTCAACGCAGGGCGCTGGGACTATATCTTCAGCACCATCAAAAAATTCAGCAAACGGACAGATTTCATTTTGCCCGACCGCGCACAGATCACGATGACTGTGCCGTTCATGCGCGCCTACACCGAATTACTGGTGAAGACCTGTCACCGCCGCGGAGCGCACGCGATTGGCGGCATGGCTGCATTCATCCCGAGCCGCAAAGACCCGCAGGTCAATGAGGTGGCGCTCTCAAAGGTGAGAGAAGATAAATTACGAGAATCAGCTGACGGCTTCGATGGAACGTGGGTTGCACATCCCGATCTGGTTCCCACCGCAAAGGAAGTATTCGATGCCGCGCTGGGCAAGAAGCCCCATCAAAAAGAAAGAATGCGCGAGGATGTGAATGTATCGGCGCAGGATTTGGTCAACTTCAACATCCCCAATGGACAAATTACCGAAGCAGGCCTGCGGCTGAACATCAATGTGGCCTTGCAATATTTGGAAGCGTGGCTGCGCGGCTCGGGCGCGGTAGCGATTTATAACCTGATGGAAGATGCCGCCACGGCGGAAATCTCGCGCGCACAAGTCTGGCAGTGGATTCATCATCCCACCGCTTCGCTCAATGATGGCAGAAAAATAACTATTGAGCTTTACCGTCAATTTCTGCCCGAGGAATTGGAAAAGATAAAAGCGCTCTACGGCCCGCAGGCATACGCAGCGAGTCAAATTGAAAAGGCCAAAGCCCTGTTCGACAGGCTGGTCACTGGCGACAGCTTCAGCGAGTTCCTCACGCTCAGCGCGTACGACGAGCTCGATTAAACCCAAATCACCCAACCAAGGAGAGGCCACCATGTATCAGAAGTATCAACCGAAATCGCTTGAGGAACTTAAGAAAGAGTGGGCAACAGACCCGCGCTGGGCGGGAGTCAAACGCACATACAGCGCCGAGGATGTGGACAACCTGCGCGGCACCTTCCAGCATGACCACACACTCGCCCGCATGGGCGCAGAACGCTTGTGGAATTTGCTGCATGAAGAAAAATACATCCATGCACTCGGCGCGTTGACCGGCAACCAGGCCGTGGAAATGATGCAGGCCGGCTTGAAAGCCATTTACCTGAGCGGCTGGCAGGTGGCAGGCGATGCAAATGATGCGCTCACCATGTATCCTGACCAAAGTCTGTATCCCGTCACCAGTGTGCCAACCGTGCTGCGCAAGCTCAACAACGCGCTCATCCGTGCCGACCAGATCCAGCACATGGAAGGCCGCGATGGCGAAGTGCAATACTTCGCGCCCATCGTAGCGGATGCCGAGGCTGGCTTCGGCGGCCCGCTCAACACCTTTGAGTTGATCAAGTCCATGATCGAAGCAGGCGCGGCGGGCATTCACCTTGAAGATCAGCTATCTTCATTAAAGAAGTGTGGACACATGGGCGGCAAGGTACTCGTCCCGATCCACGATTTTGTGCAGAAGCTAATCTCCGCCCGCCTCGCCGCAGACGTGATGGGTGTGCCGACCATCTTCATTGGCCGCACCGATGCCCTCAGCGCCAACCTGATCCGCGGTGACATTGACAAGGTGGATCACGAACATCTCAGCGGCGAACGCACTGCGGATGGTTTCTGGGTTGTCAAGAATGGTCTCGAATATGCCGTTGCCCGCGCACTCGAATTTGCCCCATATGTGGATTTGATCTGGTGCGAAACCTCCACGCCTGATCTTGATGAAGCCCGCGAATTCGCGATAGCCATCCACGAAAAATTCCCGGGCAAGATGCTGGCCTACAACTGCTCGCCATCCTTCAACTGGAAGCGCAAACTGAACGACGAACAGATCGCCACATTCCAGGAAAAACTTGGAGAGATGGGCTACAAATTCCAATTCATCACATTGGCAGGCTTCCACTCGCTCAATGCCAGCATGTTCGAGCTTGCACACGGCTATGCTCGCAACGGCATGTCTGCTTTTGTGAAGTTGCAGCAGCACGAATTTGAAATGGAAAAGACGATGGGCTTCCGCGCCATCAAGCACCAGTCCTTCGTGGGTGCGGGATACTTCGACTCCGTCCAGACCACCGTCACCGGCGGAGATGTCTCCACCAGCGCGATGAAAGGCTCCACCGAGGAACATCAATTCGGCGAGCATTAAAAAAATTCACCACAGAGTTCACAGAGAACACGGAGGAAAATCTCTTAAAAATCTCTGTGAGCTCTGTGCTCTCTGTGGTGAAAATATCTCCATACCACAAAACATGTCCTACGCTAAAATAGAGACATGCCATCCACCCTTCCCATTCTGCGCGCCCGCCGTGAAAAACGGCTTGAAAAGCAAAATAAAGAATCAGCCCGTTTACGCGGTGCGATCATCAGCGGGGGAATTGTTCTCTCTCTTTTGCTCGCAGTGGGAATCATCCTCGGCGCGTTCGCGTATGCCGATGTGACGCGTGAACTTCCCTCCACCGAAATTTTGCCGCGTTTGCTAAACCCGCCAGACGGCTTGCTTTTGCAACCCACACGCATCTACGACCGCAGCGGATTGCAATTGCTCTACACCTTCGCGCCTGAAAATTCGCCGCGCCGCTACATCCCCGTCAACCCCCAAAATCCGCAGCACATTCCTGAAAACCTCGTCAACGCCATCATTGCCGTGGCAGACCCGCAATTCAAAACGCATTCGGGGTATGCCATCCAAGGCTACAACGACCCGGAGATTCACTCCACCATCGCGCAGCGATTGGTTAGCAATTTGATTTTGTACAACGAGCCGCCATCCACGCGCCGCGCCATTCGCGAGCGTATTCTCGCCGCGCAGATCACCGCGCAATTCGGACGCACGCAAATTATCGAGTGGTATTTGAACAGCGCGAATTTCGGAAACCATGCCTACGGCGCGGATGCCGCCGCGCAGCTTTATTTCGGCAAGCCCGCCGATGAACTCACCCTCGCTGAATCCGCCATTCTCGCGGCGACCAGCGAAACGCCCGCGCTCAATCCGTTGGATGCTCCGCAAATCGCGTTGCAGCGCGGGCGCGAAACGATCCAT